>Ga0315547_1000437_pt1 | contig 42472 bp, 39 predicted proteins | sample SalMarSW160240MG_2_FD_202542 | JGI IMG/M metagenome (GOLD analysis project Ga0315547, IMG submission 202542) | Salt marsh sediment microbial communities from the Plum Island Ecosystem LTER, Massachusetts, United States - Salt Marsh Sediment SW1601-240 ...
AACCTTGACGACCTTTATGTTGATCCCGATATCGGCCATGTTGGACATGAAGGAGAGCGCGACCTTCTCCTCGTCCGGGACTTCGGCAATCCAGTGGAATTCAATCTCGTACTCATCAGCAGAGCACTTGGAGAGTGCAAGCTCATCGCGCGCCTTATCGAGGTCTCGATAGTACTGGAAGACGGTCGGATCTGCCCCAGGAATGTTCTGAGGAATGGGACCGCGGGCTTGGAACGCACCTGGGAAGATGTGCTCCACCACCGTCGCGTAGTCGGTCGCCCAGGCCATTGCCTTGCGGAAATGGATATCGTCTGTGGGTGGAATGCGCGTATTGATCATCAGGTAAAACGCGGTCCCCGGTGAGAATGCAGCGATATCCACACCTTCCATCGCATCCAAAGCGACCAATGCTTCTTGAGACTGCCACTGATCGGCGATCTCCAGTTCCTTGCGCGACATCATCGTACGGACCGTCGCTGCCTCGGTCGTTCCTATGAACCGGACTTCATCAGGTGCGTCGACGTCAATGGGAATCCAGTAGTTCGGATTCTTCGTCATCACCAGCTCTTCTTCGAGCCTGAACTCCTTCAACACGTACGGGCCACTGCCAGCATCGTTGACAAGGAGATATCCCTTTCCATAGTCACCCTTATCTCCATAGGGGCCAGGCGTCTCAATATTAGCCTCCACAATATCCTTGTTCAGGATGTACAATCGGTAAAGTGTGGAGAGGAAAGGTCCAAACGGTTGAGCTAGATTGAACTGCACAGTGTAATCATCAATCACATCCATGCTTGCCAATCGTCCCAAGAACAGGAACGCGTATCCCTCCCCGATCGTCGTCAGACGGTCCATGGAGTACTTTACATCCTCAGCCGTGAGAGGAGTTCCGTCGTGGAACGTCACGTCGTCACGCAGATGGAAAGTCCAGGTCAGTGTATCATCGGACGTTTCCCACGCAGTGGCTACATGTGGCAGAGGATCCCCTTTTGCATCCGGGTAGACAAGGGAGTCGTACAGATTAACGAGCGATGAGGAACTGGAGAAGTCAGATCCTACTGCTGGGTCAATGTAAGTTGGCCAAGCAAAAGTAGCTCGCAAAGGACCTCCGCCCCATGCGACTAAACCAATACTCAAAATCACCAAACCAACAACAACAACAATCTTTCCTTTCATGTTAGCCTCCTTAAGAAAGAAAGTAAACGTTTTCCTTCAACTTCTTGCCTTTCCTTTTTCTGATCACCTCCTCTCCTGAAAGTCTGCATGATCGACAACACTATCGACAAGAGAGTCAGAGAACGACTCGAACTGTGCGGTATCGCCCATCATAGAGTACTTACCGGTGTCAATTTTCTTTCGTATCGTTTCAAGTCGGCCACTCTATATTTTCTCCTCTTCTACAATCGAGATCAGTCAACTCGTAGTGTCTATCAATCGAAAGCGCTCCGCAGCATTCACTCCCTTAGTTGATTTGTCTTGACCTCATCGATCCCCACTGGATCGCCAACAACAGCAACTCCATACACCTTTCGAGCTATCTGGGGCGTGATATAACCATCGAGGACGTCATCGAGCACGGCTTGAGGATCGCGTTTCATGGGATCTCCGTACCCACCTCCCATACCAGTGATAAACCGGACCACGTCCCCGGTCGCTAGTTCTTCCTTGGAGAAGCGTCCTCGCTGTTCCACGTTGCCAGCTGCAGTTCGAACCTCGACCGAGTTCGGAGTGCCGGGCATCCCCTTGGCGAGTCCCCACGGAGGGAACTTGTTCCGCCCGAAACTTGCGGTCACAAAGGTCTTGGAGTTCGTGATACGATAGTCCTTCACTAGCCCATATCCACCACGCCATTTACCGTGTCCACCGTTAGCTGTACTTAGACAGAATTGGTCAACAATGAATGGATATCGAGTTTCTGCAACTTCCACCGATAGAACGTATGTCTCGCCGTCTCCGGAACAAACAAGACCGTTCTCTCCATCTTTGCCCTTGCCTGCCCCCCAACCACCAGCGTTCGGTTCAACAGAGAAGAACCATTCGCCTGACTCATCATCAATACCGCTTACCGTGGTACCACAGACGCTTAGAAAGTGTCCGGCTGTAATCCGTTCCGGAATTGCATCAGCCAACGCCTTCCAGACTACGTCTCCTGCGTAACTATCCGATTCCCAATATGTGCTGACTGGAGCGGGACGCTTAGGGTTGAAGACCGTGTCTTCGGGAACGATCACCTTCAACGGGGCAAACAAACCTTCATTTGAGGAGCCGTGCGGACTAACCACAGCCTTGTAGGCGAATTTCGCTGTACTGATTAATGCCGATAAGGGAGCGTTGATCGGGCCACGGCATGTCTTCCCTGTTCCGGTGTAATCGACCACAAACTCGTCATCAGTGATTGTTACCTTCACTTTGACCAGCACCGGATCGCCACCCAGTCCATCATCATCAATGTATTCCTCTGCGATGAATTCCCCTTTGGGCAAAGACTTCAGCTCCTCAAGCGCTTCTTGTCTACCCTGTTCCAGATAGATCTCGATCGACTCAAGGACCGTATCGAGTCCGTACTTGTCGCAAATCTGAGTGATGCGGTTCCCCGCAACCTGCAACGAGGCTGCCTGCGCCCGCATATCTCCCAGGATCATCTCTGGAATTCGGATGTTGCGCGTCAAGATGTCCACAATCCCCTGAACTTCCTTGCCGCCCTCAAATAGTTTGACAGCTGGAAACTGTAGTCCCTCTTGGTAAATCTCGGTTGCATTGGGAGACCAGCTGCCAGGATCCTTTCCACCAATATCGTTCCAGTGACCTTTACTTGCCGCAAACATGACTGGGTGCCCCTCGTAGAAAACAGGCATCAGCAATACCACATCATTCTGATGGGTAGCTCCACCCATGTAGGGGTCGTTTAGGATGATTACGTCTCCTTCGTCAAGTTCATCTAAGCCGAACTTGTCGAGCACTTCTTTGACTGCATCACCAAGTACGCCAATGAACGGAGGTATCCCGTTCGCTTGGGCAATCATGCGTGCATGCGCATCGGTAACTGCACAACCATAGTCGAGCACCTCGTAGATGACTGAGCTCTTGCTCGTACGGCCGAAAGCAACAAACATCTGTTCTGCGGCAGAGATTAACGCTCTCTTGATCACTTCCACTGTAAAGGGGTCAATAGCGCTTTTTTTTCTCACTTTGTCACCTCCGTAATGACCAGGTTTCCGAAGCGGTCCACTATCAGGCGTTGCTTCGGACAGACGATGGTTGTACACGCTGGTTCCTCAACTACAGCTGGGCCATCAATGACACAGAAGGGTGGGAGCAAATCCCTTTCGTAGACCTTGCTTTGTACTGTGCCTATCTCCTCGAAGTGCAGCGGTCTTTCTCCCTTGAACGCACCGTCGAAGTCTCGCCCTTGTTCATCTAATGGTTTAAAGGAGGGTTTGTCCACCTTCCCCCAGCCTACCATGTGGAAGTTCACAATCTCCACTGGGTCATCTTGGCGGAACGAGTATGCCTGTTCGTGCAGCTCATGGAACTTGTCAATCAGAGCTGCAAAACCATCTTTGTCGTACAGGTCTTCTTCATATACTGGGGTACGCACTGTATGCTCTTGGCCCTCATAACGAAGATCCAAGAAGCGCTCCAGCCACACTCGCTCCAAGGGAAATCTCTCCTGGCGGAATGTCTCTCGAGTCTCTTCTTCTAATTTAGAGAAAGATTGAGCGATCTCTGGCAACGTAGAGATGTTACAAGACATTAACCGAGTCCGGATTAAGTCGTGACGCAGGTTGGTCATCAGCATTCCCCAAGCGGAGAACTGACCCGGGGCACGCGGAACGATCACCTTGCGCATATGTAGATCCCGGGCGAGTGTTGCCCCATGCAGGGCACCTGCACCGCCCGAAGCGACAAGAGCAAATTCCCGTGGGTCGTATCCCCGCTCGATGCTCACCCGTTCCAACGCCGCCTGCATGTTAGCATTAGCAAGCCTGATAATCCCTAAAGCAGCTTCCAGCACCGATATTCCAAACGGCTTGGCAATCTTCTGAACCGCTTGTTTGGCACGATCAACGTCCAGTTTCATCTGTCCGCCAAGAAAGTAATCTGGGCTCAATCGGCCTGTGACAAGGTTTGCGTCGGTAACAGTGGGTTGGGTCCCACCAAGGTTATAACACGCTGGTCCGGGATCAGCACCTGCACTTCGCGGTCCCACATGCAACGCATTCCCGTGATCAATCCATGCGATTGAACCGCCCCCTGCTCCTACTTCGACGATGTCAAGCACAGGGATCTTTACCGGATACCCGGCTGACGTAGCCGTTTTCTCCAAATTATAGGAAGTATTGATCTTCAATTGTCCATTATCTATGAGGCTCACCTTGGCAGTGGTCCCTCCCATATCAAATGAGATAACGCTCTTTGCGTCTACTACTTCAGCAATAATACTTGCCCCGATCACTCCACCAACCGGTCCTGATTCGACCAGGTGGATAGGAACCTGTTTGGCCTGTAGGAAGGTTGCTGTTCCTCCATTCGACTGCATGGCGTATCTTGTACTTACTACTCCCATCGTAGAGAGCTCCTCATCTAAAGTAGAGAGGTACAGCTGTGATGATGGTTGAACGTAGGCGTTAAATACTGTTGTATTGGTGCGCTCGTATTCCCGCCACTCCTGAGTTATCTCATGCGACACAGTTACAGATGCCCCAGGATACATCTTCTTTATGATCTCTCGTGTTCTTTGTTCGTGTTCATTATTGGCGTATGCATGAATATAACAAACAGCTATTGCCCTTATGCCGGCCTTTTTGCATTCATTTACTGCTGCAACCACATCTTCTTCTACTAGTGCTTGCAGCACTTCACCCCGGTAATTGAGCCGTTCTCGCACCTCGAATCGAAACCTGCGTGGGACAAATGGCTTAGGTTTTTGATAGAAAAGATTGTACATGTCTGTCCTATTCGCTCGCTGAATTTCAAGAACATCACGAAAGCCATGCGTGGTAACGAGAGCTGTTTTCGCTCCCGTTCGCTCGGTCAAGGCGTTTACCACTACTGTAGTGCCATGTACAAATTGAGAAATCTCCTTTGGGTCAATTTTGCTTTTTCGCATGGTATGAGTAACACCCTTGGCGAAGTTCTCTGGCGTGGTGAGATCCTTCTCCAAAACGACCTCACCCGTTACCTCATCCATCGCAACAAGATCGGTAAACGTTCCGCCAATATCGATGGCTACCCGTTTTGCCATTACAGATGTCCTCCTCTTTCTAAGAGTTTCATTGTGACTACCCACAAGATCCTTGCCGGCTTATCCGACGTGTTTTGAACCGTGTGCAGCTGTGAGGAAATGATGTGGAAACTATCCCCTGGTACGAGCATCTCTTCCTGATCGGTGACGTGTAGCAAAACCTTTCCTTCAAGGACGTAGCCAAACTCCTCGCCCTCGTGCGTGACAAGCGGAGGGTTGTAGTGAGGCGGATATTCCGCGATCAACGCCTCGAGCACCCGCTCGGGCGTCAATCTAGACAAGAAGTTGTACGTTACCTGTGAGTCCTCGATCCGTAGCCTGCTACGGGGTTTACCTGCTCTCACCACAAGGGGCCCCTCTGCGGTAGTAGTAGCAAAAAAGTGGGTCATCGGCACTTCCAGCGCTTCACAGATCGAATGAAGCGACGAGATCGAGAGAGAAGAAAGGCCCCGTTCAATCTGGGAAAGGAAACTTATCGAAAGACGACAACGGGAGGAGAGTTCCTCTAGCGTCCATCCCTTGTGTTGTCGCAAAGCACGAACCCCTTTACCCACTACATCCTCGTGTTTCATATCTTTTAGCATAGCGGAAAAATTTCACTTTTCAAGTACCTGGCAGCAGCAGCTTCCATATCTTACGATAGGGCAAACCCTGGGACTTCGCAGATAGGATGGGCCTTACACCAGATCCCTGCCCCGGTAATCCACCCGCTCATCCACCTCGAACGCAGATCGCTGGAGACAACTGGGGTAGGTTGTTTGAAGAATAGATCGTATAGGCGTTTGTTTGGTTTGGGTTGTTAAGCGGGTAAAATACTAATATGGCGTGGATTACTGATTACTCCTTTGGCTGTGTCAAGGTTGCCGGGCATACTTACTCGCGGGATTTAATCGTCTGTGGTGAGCAGGTTCTGTCACCGTGGGAGCGCAAGGAAGGACATCGCCTCTTTCTTGAAGATCTTTCCTGGGCACTTGCCCTTCAGCCAAGGGTTGTCATCGTGGGAACGGGGGCTTTCGGAAGGTTGTATATTTCAAGGGAAGTAGTGAAATGTCTAAATGAGATGGGGATTAACCTGCGCGGATTCAAGACAGGAGCAGCGATTAAGGAGTATAATAGGCTTATTGATCAAGGGGAAGATGTTATTGCCTGTTTGCATCTTACCTGTTAGGCTGTGTTCGTCTCGTCGGTTCAGACCATTTTGCGAAAGGTGGTTAGACTCTTGAGCAACAGATCAAAGGAGGATAAATGAATGAGGAACGGCTGGAGTTTCTACGTCGATGTATGGAAACCGTTTGCCCATCCGGTTTTGAAGAAGAGATGTCCTACGTATGGCGGACGGAGGCTGATCGGTTTGCCGATCGCACCTGGGTTGACATACACGGTAATTCGTTTGCCGTTGTAAACGAGAGTGGGATTCCTCGAGTAATGCTGGCTGGGCACGCCGATGAGATTGGACTGATGATTACTTACATCGATAAAGATGGTTTCCTTTCATTTGCCAGCATCGGTGGTTGGGATACTCAGATCCTCCCCGGGCAACGGGTATGGATTCAAGGAAAGAAAGGACCTATCCTTGGGGCAATTGGTCGCAAAGCAATCCATTTGCTTGATGAAGAACAGCGAAAGAAGCCAGTAAAAATCGAGGACCTATGGATAGATATCGGAGCAAAGGACAAGGACGAAGCAGTCTCACTCGTAGAGATTGGCGACCCTGCTGTGCTTGATTACGGGTTTGCGAAGTTGCGCAACAATCTCGTTGTTGCACGTGGATTTGATGATCGTGTAGGGGCGTTTGTCGTTCTAGAAGCGGCGCGCCTGCTGGTAGTGATGAAACCGAAGGCCGCGGTATACGCAGTAGCAACCGTGCAAGAGGAGATTGGCCTACGTGGAGCGCGGACCAGCGCGTTTGGAATCGACCCTCAGGTGGGAATTGCTGTTGACGTTTCTCATGCGACTGATTCTCCAGGATTAAGCTCCGAGAAAAAGAAACTTGGAGACTTGTCAATAGGGAAGGGCCCGGCTATCGCTCGTGGACCGAATATCAACCCGGGTTTGTTTAAGCTGTTTGTAGAAACAGCCCAAAAAGAGAACATCCCCTACCAGATTGAGGGTGCACCACGCGGTACCGGTACCGACGCTAATGCAATCCAACTTACTCGTGCCGGTGTGGCTACCGGGTTGATTTCCATTCCTAATCGTTACATGCATTCTCCGTGTGAGATTGTGCACACAGGTGATCTTGAGAATAGCGCTAGGCTGATCGCTCATACAGTAGCAAGGCTCGATGAGGAGACCAACCTTATACCCGCATAGCTTCTTGTTCTTAGTTAGTTGATTCGAGCCGTTAGTAGGTGTATAGTAGTTCTATCAGGGGAGCTCATATTTCTGGGCTGAGAGGAGGTAAGACCTCGACCCTTGGAACCTGATCTGGATAATGCCAGCGGAGGGACATCTTCCATATCCCACGCAACTAAGACCAAGGTTCGGGTCGGTCTTCATGCGGGAAACAAAGATTCTAGAGATTATTCGTAGTCAGGTATCTACTGCAGGTGATGACGCAGCAATCGTCCCGTTTCACAATTCATACCTCATATTGACTACGGATATGCTCCATCGTACAAGTGACTTTCCGGCTGGAGCGACGCCGGTCACAATTGGTTGGCGCAGCGTTGCTGTTTCCCTTTCCGACCTGGCAGCAATGGGAGCCAAACCGTTGGGGATATTACTCGCTTTGGGTGATCCCAAGCTAGAAGAGGGATTCGTCAATGGAGTGTTGGGAGGAGCGATGGCTTGCTGTAGGTCGGTAGGGACCACACTTATTGGGGGAGACATCGATCGCCATCAAGAGTTGACCCTGGTAACTACGGGAATCGGTGAAGCCAAGCAGCCGATTCGCCGAGCCGGTGCGCATGCGGATGAAGTTGTCTGTGTAACCGGTGAACTTGGTCGTACCGAAGCAGCGCTCGCTCTCTTTGCAAAGGGAGAGACTAAGCAAGCGAATGCGCTCTTCCAGTTCTCTCCTCGTGTTTATTGGGGAAGGAAGCTCGTAGGCCTTGCCACCAGCATGATCGATATTTCTGATGGTCTTGCTCACTCGTTACACTTATTGGCACAAGAAGGAAGGGTTGGATTTGCAATTGATGCAAGAAAACTCCCATTTCTTTCAGAACTGGATCAACTTTTTCCTTCCCATGAACGCTTAGAAAGGATCCTCTTCGGTGGAGAGGACTACGAGCTTCTGTTCACAATTCCTCAACACTTGTTAAAAGGTGGTACTAATCATGTTTGCTGCAGTGTTATCGGGCGGGTGATTAAGAGAGAGGTTCTCCTAGACGGTTGTGAGCTTCCCGATAAAGGATATGAACACTAACAGGAGGTGGATAATGTTCAACAAACTAACAGTTCTTTTTGTGGTTGTTTTGTTGGCAACAGTAGTTATTGGTACGGGTAAGGAACGGCTTGTTGTTTATACCTACGACAGCTTCGTATCGTGGGGTCCGGCCGCTGCGCTGGAGGAGGTATTTGAATCGCAGCATGACTGTGATCTGCAATTTATAGCCGCCGGAGGAGCTAAGACAACACTCTCTCGTCTTCTTGCCGAGCGTGACGCTTCGGGGACGAAGGCAGATCTGTTCATGGCGGAGGTGAACGAAGTCCCGCGGATTATGAACTATGACCTGTTTCTCCCTGTAACCAAGGAGGATATTCCCAATCTTGCACTTGTTCCCGAGGAACTTCTCCTTGATCCTGGTGGGGGATTTGTTCCTTATGAATACGGGTATATCACTCTTACCTATGACTCGCAGGTCTTAACCGAGGACGAGCTTCCTCGATCACTTGACCAGTTGAGCGATCCCCGCTACGCGCGGATGCTTGTCTGTGAGGACCCACGTACCTCATCTACTGGATTCTCGTTCTTATTGTGGACAATCGCTCGGTTTGGCGAGGAGGGGTATCTTGACTTTTGGCAAGCGATCGATCCAACAATTCTTACTATTACAAGTGGCTGGAGCGAGGCATGGGCTATGCTTAGCCATGGAGAAGCGCCACTTATTGTAAGTTTTTCCTCGGACACTGCTTACGGGGCGATGTACGAAGATTCAATTCGCTACCGCGCCTTTGCCCCAGGAGGCCAAGGATACCGCACAGTATACGGTATAGGAATCGTCAAAGAAACAACCAAGCCTGAATTGGCAAAGGCATTCATTGATTTGCTCTTATCTATAGAGATTCAAGAGCAACTTCCCGGAACAGAGATCATGATCCCTGCCAATTCACACGCACAGCTTCCTCCAGAGTACGATGAATACCTCGTTATTCCTGAGGACCCATTGATGCTTCCACTTGACTTGGTAGGAGAGCGGATGGAGAGGTGGCTGCACGACTGGGAGCGGGCGATCGTGGCCAAGTGAAAAGGGGTGGGTTTATCCTCTTTGTTGGATTACTTGCCTTTCTGGGATTGGTTTTCTATCACCCATTGTTTCGTGTCTTACAGCGAGGATTGACCGAGGGGGGGAAGTGGAGCTTCTCCCCCTTGGGGACCATACTAACTGATGGTTATTACCTGCACATAATCGTTTTTTCTCTTAAACAAGCCATTATGAGTACCTTACTTAGTTTAGGAATTGGGCTTCCTGGCGCGTACCTTCTTACTCGCTACAGCTTTCCTGGTAAAACGGCGATTCGCTCCTTAACTGTCATCCCATTTGTTCTGCCTGCTATTGTTGTTGCCTTGGGATTCATTCTGTTTTTCGGAAACAGTGGTTGGGTAAACCAGTGGCTGATGTCGTTGTTTCATTTGTCAAATCCACCGCTTCACATTTTGTACTCCCTAACAGGCATCGTTCTTGCCCATGTGTTCTACAACGCTCCCATTGTTACACGGGTGGTAAATGCTGCCTGGGAAGGAATCGATCCCGAGATTGACGAGGCTGCATCATCTCTTGGTGCTGGAGGGATACGACGTTTTGTTGGGATTACCCTCCCACTCCTTTCCCCGGCTCTGTTAAGCAGCGCTGCTCTTGTGTTCATCTTCAGCTTTCTTTCCTTTCCCATCGTGCTTACTTTGGGCGGGGCACGTTACGCCACGATTGAGGTGGGAATCTACACCCTAGTTCGTACCCTGCTCGACTACAGATTGGGCTCGGCACTTATCCTTGTTGAGACTGCTCTTTCGTTAAGCTTTACCTATCTTTACCTAAAGGCAGAAGGGGGCTTTGCCGTACTGACTCAGGGCTCGCGGAGACTGGTGGTATATCCATTATTCGTCCGGAAAGCGAGCATAGGGAGAGTGTTTATTGTAGTATACATCGTCATTATCAGTGTTTTCTTTCTTGGACCAATTAGTTCTGTTCTTGTTGATTCTTTGCGGGTTGCTGGCCGCTGGTCTTGTGAAAGCTATCGCCAGATATTTGCGCTTAGCTACAATCCTTTCCTAGGAGTCTCTCCGTTGCGTACTGTACTGAACAGTCTGTTTATTGGTGGAATCGCAACTGCGATCTCTCTACCGGTGGGCACACTCATCGCAATGTTTGCTGTTCGCAGCCGCCTGCCTGGTCGTCGCTTAATAGAAGCCATCCTGATGGCTCCACTTGCTGTTTCATCAGTGGCAATTGGGTTTGCCGTTTTGTATGGCTTAGGTGGGGCACCACTACATCTTAGTGGAACGTTGATCGCAATCGCGTTAGCACATGCTATCCTTACTTACCCATTTGTTGTGCGTGTCATTCGTCCTGTTCTTGAGGGGCTCGACCCGTCACTAGTAGAGGCAGCAAGGTCACTTGGTGCCTCACGAAACCGTGCATTCTTCGAGGTGATACTCCCGCTCATTGGCCCAGGAATGCTTGCGGCAGCAGTATTTGCTTTTGCTCTCAGTATTGGAGAGATGACCGCAACTATTATGCTTATGCGGCCTGGCCTTGGTACGATGCCCGTTGCTGTATATAGCCTCCTATCAGCACGGCAATTCGGGGCAGCGAGTGCCATGGGAATGATCCTTATTGTGGTCACTGCCGTTGCATTTCTGGCAATTGACCGATTAGGAAAAAGGGGTACCAAGTGCCAGAGCTTGTAGTAGAGAACCTCACCAAGTCATTTGGGAAAGTAAATGCGCTGTACAGGATAAGTTTTACCCTTAGCCAAGGAGAATTCCTTACTCTGCTTGGACCATCGGGTTGTGGGAAGACCACCACCTTGCGCCTTATCGCCGGATTTGATCGCCCAAATGGGGGCAGGATAACAATCGATGGCCGCAGCATCTTGAATGATCCACCGGAAGATCGGCAGATTGGGTTCGTTTTTCAAAACTATGCTCTGTTCCCTCATATGAACGTGGCGAGAAATATCGCTTACGGAACTCGATTTAATAGGGGGATCCCCACGAAACGTCGTGTAAGAGAACTCCTAGATCTTGTAGATCTTAGGGGGTTCGAGCGACGAACCCCGGCCGAGCTTTCCTCTGGGCAACAGCAACGAGTTGCACTAGCACGCGCACTTGCTCCACGTCCGCGCTTGCTTCTCTTGGACGAACCACTCTCTGCACTTGATGCCAGCTTGCGAGAGTCGCTACGCATGCAAATTCGTAATATCCAACAAGAGTTAACCTTATCCACCGTATACGTTACCCACGATCAAGCAGAGGCATTATCTCTGGCCGATCGAATCGTGGTAATGCAGTCTGGAGTGATCCAACAGATCGGCACACCACAGAAAGTATACGAGCATCCACAAACTGAGTTCGTCGCCTCATTTATTGGCCGAGCAAACCGTTTCTCGGGCACGGTAACAGTGATTAAACACGGCTTGATATCGGTAAAAGTGGGAGAGTTCCTGTTCTTTGTCACCAGTGAGGCAGGTTTACCGGATGGCCTTGATACTTCACAGATAACACCAGGCGATCACGTTTCACTGTTTGTCAAGGAGGAGCACATGCAACTCAGAGAAGGCGGACAAAACACTATCTCTGCACAGGTGGCTTCACGCCAATACCGTGGCGAGACATCTATCGTTCACCTGAAAACCCAGTTTGGTTTGCTCCGTGCGCGGGTGGATACCCACCAAGCCGAAACCATAACCAGTGGGAGTAAGGTTAAACTATCTTTTTCCCCTGGTGCGGGGCTGCTTTTCCCCGTTTCCTGAGTGCAGGATGCGGAAGAATGAGAGCTAGGGGGCAATTGCCAATGCTCCCATCGGATCCCAAGGTGGTAATCTAACGGGCTCCGTTTCCAGGATAGGAAGCAGTGTATCGGGTAGATACTTCTTTTCTATGGCGATCTCATATATGTACTCGTTGAACCAGCGATCACTCATCACGAAGAATCCCTTATCGCCGAGTTTATCCCCCCAACTATTCTCAACCCGCCACTTAGTCGGTAGATCTGAGGAGTCGAGGTCTACTCCTGTCAATACCATTGCGTGTGTCATCATGCTTTGCCCGTAGTCCACACGCTGTGCCTTATCGAACTTGAATTCGGAGCCATAAACAAGCCCATAGTCATAAATTCCTGGATCAAGAATCCCCAAGTCACGCTCCATCATTTTCCCTACATCGCACCCAAACCACACAGGTCGTTTGGCCTTGATCATGTTCACAGCTGCCTGCTTAAACACGGACATCTCTACATTCAAATAGCGGATGATCCGGCCATCGACGACGTTGCCCAAGTATTCTATTGTGTACAGCTTATTTAACGGTTTGTCGGCTGTGGGGCAATTGATAAGGCATGCAATTGAGTCAAGATCGTACTGCACGTAGCGCTCGAAGAATTCTAGCGGGGTGATCTCACCGGCACGGTGAAATCCCTCCTTTTTGTCGTGCCATTGCCAGAAGAATCGCCGAGGTGGTTGACCCAGGTGAATAGAGAGCATCCGGTAGATGATGCTTAGCATTTCTACCTTGCGCACTTGTAGTACCTCACTATCCGCGCCTTGCTCATGTGCACGACGAAGCTCGGCCGCATACTCGCGCAGTTTTGCAGTGATAATGGCATTCATCACTCGTGAGTCACTGCTGCTCTGCGTTTCTGGCATTACTTGCTTTGGCGCCACGCCGTACTTCTTGACCAAGTTAACGAACATGTCCCACTGGCCACCGTCTTGAATCGGGTTCTTGAGTAAAAACATGAACAGGCGTCCGTTGATCGGCTCTCTAACAGTGGAGATTACACTTTCCAAGAAATAATTGGATTTCTCTAGTTTATCCCAAAACATCATGTAGGTTTGTGACAGCTCAAACTTCTTTACGTTCAGGTGTCTTATCGCTTCAGTTCGCAACACATTTAGCCCTGAGAATAACCAACACCGTCCAGTCTTCTTTTGCTCGGTGATTTCATTGCTCGGCAACTCATGAGAGAAAGTATGATTAGTGCCTGCCACCACTGAACGGTTCAATGCTACGGAGTGAACGGAGTTCTTTGTTACAGCATTAAGAGAAAGACGGTTCTTGGGGCTGCTATTGAATGCATCCTCAAAGCCTTCTAGTTGCTCTTTGGTAATGTGCGAGGAAGGATTGTTCGCCATAGTTCTTACTCTCCTTGGCTTAGCTAAATCTGCTGCTCATGCATATTTCTACGCAGCTTGAAGTCTCTCGTCGTTTGTCGCTGTCATTCTTCCGTTTTAGCAAGTGCTTTGGCATATTTCACCAGGGATTCTTTATCGAGTTCCTCCGCTAATAGAAACCAGTAAGTTTCACCCTTTTTCCATCCTAACTCCATGATCTTTCGCTTCATTCCAGCAGGAAGTTGGTCTTCGACCAATGCACCGCGATCGAGAAACTGTGCCGTTACCTTGCCCAGTGTCAGTTTTTCTCCTTGCTCGGAGAGGAATGCTCGGCGTCGGTTCATATTTCGCGACAGGTAGTTTCCAACACACAAAGAAAGCACGGCTGACGCACGTTCCTTTTCTTCATTCTCCTGTCGCGGCACAAGTGTCAACAAGGCATAACCACGATCCTTTTCTTCATTGACTGTTAGTATTGCCCTATCGTTGTAGAGCTCATACTTTTCATCGCCCTGCAGTACTTCTGATGTCAGATCAAACGGAAGCAGCTCGCCCAACCTGTCCTCTCCTACTACCTGTTCACGAAACACCCGCGTCCCTTCAGGTGGGGTAAATGAAAACCTTTGATCATCAACCTTGTTTAGTTGTGGGTTGACGTACTCTATGACGATTGGCGTACCCGGTGCTACCAGATAAGCCGTAGGGGAAAGCTGTGTCGGATAGTAGCTGATTTTCAATGGAAAGGATGTTTCTGCGTCGAGTACTAACGTTGCCCTCTTTATCGGAAAGCTCTCTTCTTTCAGTAAGAATGAGCGATGACTCACCTTTGGTTTTAGTCCTATACGATGTGCATTACGGCCGGCAATAGCCTGAGCCTTCTCATCTCGTAGTAGGAAATCACGAGTCAACCCACGCAAAAAGCCTACCTCACCCAGGCTACTTGAGCCGCGAAGTGGTGAGTACAGCTTTTTTCCAGGCTTGTATAAGGCTACGTTATTACCAGCATCATAGATCCACGTGCCATGTCCGTCGTATATGAGCTGCATCCCAATAAGTTCACTACCCACAAACTCCACTCCACCTGCCAGCCTTTCTTCAAATTCAGATAGTGGATCCTGATAGGTGTGATACTCTACCGTCATCTTGCCCGGCTTCTTGTACCGGATATGTGCCTCTACACTGATCTTTCCAGCATTGATCTTTTGTGTAACCTCGAAGCTATCAAGCTCTTCGTAGGCTGACATTGCAGCCTGAGCAAGCTCTACTGCCGATTCACTCATTTTCTTCACCTCACTACAAGGATCGTCACACTATATTCATGAAGTATACGAAAGAGAGTACCTACGTTCACGCATATTGACACAGGTACTCACTCTTGCACTCCATCCCACAGATCAAGTATCAAGCGAATAGTCGTGTTGGATCATAGCTTTTCAGATGATACTAGGCTACTATCAGTGCTAGCAACCTCGACACCTTGCGAGGCCATTCTGCAAAAGGCTCATGTGAAGAGCAGCAATAACGAATCGAAATACAAGTGGTGTGTACTGGCCCTGGCGACACTAACCCACTCCTTTGCGGTCGCCATGCCGACGATGTGCATGCCCGTTCTCTTCAAGGAGATATCCGAGGATTTGGGGTTGAGCCTCCTTCAGATAGGCGCGATATGGGGTGTGGGCTCTGCGAGTGGCATTCTCACGGGACTGATTGGCGGCTCACTCGGCGATCGGTTTGGGGCAAAGCGCACTCTGGAGCTAACTTGTTTACTAGTTGGAGTAGCTGGTGCACTGAGGGGACTCTCGGGTAGCTTTGCTACTTTGACAGTAACTGTCTTTCTGTTTGGCTTCTTGATCCAAGCTATACCAACAAACGTTCACAAAACCTGTGCCACCTGGTTTTCGGCACGGCGTTTGGGGCTGGCTAATAGTATTGTATCAATGGGCATGGCGCTTGGTTTTCTGGTCGGGTCAATGATTAGCGCTTCAGTATTATCCCCCTGGCTTGGTGGCTGGAGGAATGTCCTGTTTTTCTACGGTCTCATCTCGATTGCAATCAGTGTCCTGTGGCATTTCATACGGCCCATACCCGGTGAGGCTCCATCAGCTAGTAATGCAAGCGCAGTGCCACTACGCCAGGCATTGTCGCATGTAGTCCGTCTCAGGAGTGTGTGGCTTCTCGGACTAGTCATGCTGGGCATAGGAGGCTGTATCCAGGGGATGCTTGGCTACCTGCCACTGTATTTGCGGGAGATTGGATGGCCGGCGACTGGCGCTGATGGGGCGTTAGCTGCTTTCCACGGGATTAGCACGATCTTCGTTGTCCCACTGGCCCTGCTATCCGATAGGCTTGGCTCAAGGAAAGCGGTTCTCATTGCAGCCACGCTGATGACCACGATTGGAGTGGGGTTGTTATCAATTGCTCGGGGCCCAGCGGTTTGGGTCTCAGTGGCGGTTGCTGGCATCGTTCGCGATGGCTTCATGGCAATCCTTATCACCATGATCATAGAGACAAAGGGAGTTGGAGTAACTCTTGCCGGAACAGCGGTGGGGTTAGTAATGGCCTTTTCCCGACTAGGGGGCCTTATTTCTCCTCTCTTCGGCAACAGCTTAGCTGATATCGATCTGAGTTTACCCTTTATTCTCTGGGCAGCCCTGGCCTCTATGGCTTTATTTGCTCTCTATTTCGTCAAAGAGGAAAAGGCCACGAGAGCAGATGATTAGCCAATAATACTACAGACTACGCAGGTGCCATAACAGCCTATGAGATGGTGATATCCAGGATGTCGCGTAACATTGTCGCCGCGGAAGGCATCGGAGTAGCCTCCTCGATAATTGCGGTGATGGTCCCGTAAATGTCGGTGTGATATACGATTCCCATCTCTTTCCCGCCAAGGCGTCCCAAGGGGTGTTTGGCTGGAAGGGCGCGTGGCTCAACCACAAGTGTGTACGTTCCCTTCTCTGTTCGTGTGGCGACAGCAAGAAGCCGCATCTTTCGCCCATGTTCAGCTTCTTGCCTTACCAGGTTGGGATCAATCTCCCTGATTCCCTTTCGTTTGACATCCTCCAGGCGAGCTGGAAAACCAAGGACCGAATTAGCCAGGATCGCAAGTTTCGCTGCCGCATCCCAGCCATCGATGTCCCAACTTTCCTCCGCTTCGAGTACACCTTCTGTCCGCGCGCGAGTGAGCGCATCTTCCCAGGTGATGCCTTCACCAAGAAGGTCAAGGATGAGCCCGGTAACAAGGTTGGGAATCGCCTGGATGCAGTCGATCGTGGCTCCGCGTAGGTCTCGCATTCCAAGATAGAGCACGGGAAGGCCGCCAGCGACCGTCCCGCCGAAACGAAGACATACGCCGTGCTTTGCTGCGAGTTGGGTTAGTTCCCGGTAGGCAAGAACGATTGGCCCTTTGTTCGGTGTTACGACGTGCATACCTCGCGAGAGAGCGGTGCGGATGCACGAGATTCCTGGTTCACCGCCGGTATCCAGGTGCACAGGGGATGCCTCGCAGAGGATGTCGGCCTCCAGTTTGGCGACAAGCGACAATGCACTAATGCCCCTTTTGCCTACCTTTGGGTAATCGCCCACGGATCCGCCTGCCTCCTTGATCCGAACGAGGTTCTCAAGGTCTAGTCCACTGGCGTTCTCGGCGATACCGCGGGAGTCTGCCGCGCCAACCACGCGGAGATCGAGACCATAGGATGCGCGAAGCGTGGAGCCCTTCTTAGAGAGAAGCAGTACAAAACGCCGGCCAAGATTTCCCAGGCCAACGAGCACGATCCGTATTGTCCGCTCTCTCACTCCTGTCTCCTCTTGCAGCTTCAAGAGATGTGTACAAAACCATATATCATCCTCCATCTCTCTGCAAGGACGACTGGGATATGAGGTATTGTTCAAGTTACTGCGGTAGCAGGGCGTGGTTCTCATAGAGTGGAAAGCCGAATGGGTGCTATTAGCTCTTTGGATAGAGAGAGGCTAGGTAAAGAGAGGAAGAGGCTTGAGCTCGGGGACTCTTTTGCTACGCGCACGCCGCACCTTACGGACTCGTTTGCTCTGTCGTGGCTGAAGCAGCGGAGCCTCCTGGATGACTCTAGCAAACCCCTCATCTTTGCTAATCGCCTCATAAGAACGATAGATGCGCTCGTAGCGAACCCGTTCAAACCCACTCACGCGGACTTGCGGATATCTCGAAGCAAGTTCCTGGAGTTGCGCTTGTTTCCGTTTGTAGAGGGTTTCAAGGGGCAGGAGGGGCATGACATGTGCGACCGGCTCGCGTCCAGAGGCAAGTGCCACCTCAACCAAGGAGGATCGCTCCTCACGTGTTAGATTGGTATTGTCGACACACACAACTTCCGCGGGGGATTCAACTGTCTCGACAAGGACGGCGGCAAAGATCCGATTCACAGCTTCCTCATAGGAAAGGTCGAAGTTCCGATGGAAAACCATTCGCCGAATGTGATCCTTCGATACCACTGCCCAGTCTGGATGGCTCTCACAAAAAATCGTTTTTCCCGACCCGGAGTGGCCAACTAAGACAACCAGCTTTCTCACCTTGTACCCCCTCACCTCTCTTATCCGGTAGAAGTATGGCAGAACACCGCACCCAGGTCAAGTGAGCGTTTCAGGCAGAGGGAATGGACAACTGTATCCTTCCGCGACTTCGATCATATAAGTTGGCGTCACACTGTAAAGATGGTATCCTGTCAGTTATTGGAGGGTCTAATGAAGGGAAAGCTTCTTAGTGTCTTGGTCATTGGTGGTCTTGTAGCGATCTTTATCGTTGAGAACTTCGGTCAGGTAGATATTACTTTCCTTGGATGGAAGGTTAGCGCTGCTCGACAACAGCTATACTCAGGCCTCGTAATAGCAGGGTTTGTTGCTGGAGCAATAGCTAGATCTATGTTTGGCAGGCGACGTTATGTTGCTCCACAAGATAACACTCCCCCATCGCCCGAAGAACTCGAATAGAACCTATTGGCTGAGCGAGGCACACAAAATGTGGTTGTGCCTCGCTCCTTATTCTCTCTGTCAGTTGCTAGGTTGTTCTTCCTTCTTTTCTTCAGCTAAGTTGTCCAGGAAACGGAGATAGTCCGACTCAGTGGAGAGCACGATAGAAGTATTACCCTTAAGCGCTGTTTCATAGGAGTCCAGGGTACGCCAGAATCGGTAAAAATCCGCGTCTTGGTTATAGGCATTAGCATAAATCTCTAAGGCCCGCGCATCCCCTATTCCCATTTCCTTTTCGGCTGCTTTGCGTGCATCCGCCAAGATAATCTCTCGCTCCTTATCTGCTCCCGAGGTGATCTTTTTTGCTTCTTCCTCTCCCTCGGCTCTAAGCTGAGCAGCAATCCTCTCTCTCTCAGAACGCATCCTGGAAAAGACTGCTTGCTCAATTTCAGTTGGCAAATCTGCGCGTTTGATGCGCACATCAATTAGATTAATCCCAAACTTTGCCAACTTAGTACGACTGGTCGCCGTTACCTCTTGCAAGTACACCAGCCGTTTCTCTGAAACGATTTCGTCCAGTTTGTGCTTGGCTAAGACGTCGCGCAAGTCCGAGTAAACGATATCATCGATGCGGCTTTGTGCATTTGAAATCCTTCCCCCGTTAGCTTCGATGAATAATTGTGGTCCCTCTACTCGCCAAATAGCGTAGTTATCGATGGTTAATCGTTTCTGATCAGAGGTGAGGATGTCACGTGGTTGAATGTCATAACTAAGGACACGGTCGTCAAGATATACAACCTTATCGATAAACGGTGTTTTGAATTGAAGGCCCGGTTGTTCAATCACTCGGATAATCTCTCCAAAGCGAAGAACTGCAGCCTTTTTGGTCTCATCTACAGTGAAGGTAAACAGGTTGAAAGCAATCAATGCTACTACTACTATCCCAACAAAGATTACTAGCTTACGCATGTCTACTCACCTCCCTCTGGAAACCTGTTTAGATCGAGCAGCTTGAGTATGTCGTTATCCTGTTGTGGCAAGATAATCTTCTCCATGCCTGGGAGGATCTTCTCCATTGTTTCGACATACATGCGTGTTCTGGTTACCTCTTCTCCCAGTTCGTACTTCTTTAGGACTTCTAGAAAACGGGAGATCTCTCCTTCCGCCCGCTTGATCCTCTCCTGTGTGTATGCTGCTGCCTGATTCAAGATCTCTTGTGCGTTCCCACGAGCACGTGGAAGGATATCAAGCCTGTATTCCTCTCCTTGATTTATTAGCTTGTCTTTGTCCTGACGTGCGCTGTTCACATCATCAAAAGCGGCAACAACAGAGCGTGGTGGTTTTGCATCCTGTAGCTGCACGTTGTTTATTACAATACCTGTTCCATAGCTATCAAGGAGGGCCTGCAAGGCAAGAAGTGTGTCGATGCCGATTTGATCACGCTCGGAGGTCAAGGCCTCATCGACTGTTCTTGTCGCTACTTGTTCTCGCAGGATAGCCTCCGCAGCTTGCTTAGTCATCACCCTGGGGTCAATCAGATTGAACGCGAATTGCTCTGGATCCTTTATTCTATACTGAACTACTATTTCCATGTGTATGATATTTCCATCGCCGGTGAGCATTAGCGCCTCTGTCTCTATTTCCTGATATCGTGGATTAGGCGCGGAAGATATTGTCCTAAACCCGATCTCCTCCTTTCGTATACCCAATGTATTTACGGTAACTACGCTTTCTATCGGGCCAGGAAGGTGATAATGTAGACCCGGATCAACGGTTTCTACATAACGCCCGAACCGCTTCAGCAACCCCACTTCCGATGGACCAATTGAATAGATTCCCGTCAAGAAATAGATGATGATAATAATGCCTATCACCAACCAACTGACCCAGCCCTGCAATTTGCGCATACCATCCTGCCAAGTTGGGTTTTCCTGATCCTCGTTCTGTTCCAGTACACGATCCACAAAACCCATGAGTTTCCCTCCTTTAAGCCAACTTAACCGCTGTTCCGTAAGCAAGAATTTCTGCTGCACCTGACATGGTCTGCGAAGTAGTAAAACGCATTCCAATTACGGCATCTGCTCCTAATTCCTCAGCTTCCTTCACCATACGCTCAACCGCTTGATTGCGTGCTTGAGAGAGCATTCGTGTGTACTCCTTGATTTCTCCACCAACAATATTGCGCAAGCCAGCCATGATATCTCGTCCCATGTGGCGGGCGCGGATTGTGTTCCCGCGTACGAGCCCAAGCACCTCGGTAATCTCTCTTCCCTTAATTGTCTCAGTCGTTATCAGAAGCATCATGACCCTCCTTTCTTCGTTCTCGGATTAAACCAATGATAGTAGTAATAAGACCACTCATTCCAACAAGGATTACTACTTTGAAGAAATTGCCGATTCCCGGTGCCGTAATGATTGCGCGAATTAAGGAGTAGCTAACATATCCTCCAAGAAGTACTCCCGCCAATATCATTAGCCAGTGGCCAAGCTTGAGTATTTCTCCTCCCTATCTACTCTTAGATGTCACTCCACTTTGTACCACACTTAACTGTAACTTGCAAGGGGAGACGTAATTCCATCACCTGTTCCATTTCCTGTCTGACTTGTTTGGCCACCTGTTCACAATACTCTTCTTTCACCTCGAAGACCAATTCGTCATGGATTTGCAGGAGCATCTTGGCCTTAACTACATCTTCCTCAATCAACTGGTCTATCTTAAGCATCGCGAGCTTGATCAGGTCGGCAGCACTTCCCTGAATGGGGGTATTTACCGCGTTTCTTTTGTCGAAATTCCGCCTTGCCGTATTTCTCGATTTTATGTGAACAAGTGGCCTACGCCGGCCAAGTATTGTCTCTGTGTAACCGTGTTCTTCCGCAAGCTTTATCATCTTGTCGATCCAATCTTTTGCCTCTGGGTACGCAGTGAAGAACAGATCAATGTAAGCCTTAGCTTCGACCTGCGAAATGGAAAGTTCTCGCGCCAGCCCGTACGGACTAATCCCATAGAGGATCCCAAAGTTGATCCGTTTGGCGGCATTGCGCAGTCTGTGAGTTACCTTTTCCTCGGTAATCCCAAAGATGCGGCTCGCAGTCAGGCGATGCAAGTCCTCTCCATGCTCGAATGCTGCGATCAATCCTTTATCCTGTGACAGGTGTGCCAGTAATCGTAGTTCTATTTGCGAATAGTCAGCCCCGATGAATAGCGACCCTTCTGGAGCTATGAATGCCCGGCGAATCCTCTCTCCTACCTCGGTGCGAATCGGAATGTTTTGCAGGTTGGGGTCAGAGGAAGAGAGTCGTCCGGTGGTAGTAGAAGTTTGATGAAACGATGTGTGGATTCGTCCGGTTCGTGGGTTCACCTTGGCAGGTAGGCGTTTGATGTAGGTGTTCATCAGTTTTTCCAACTCTCGATATGTAAGTAACTCCCCAGGCAAGGGATGTTCCGCCGCCAGCCTGACTAATACACGCGCGCTTGTCGAGGGTCCTGTCTTCGTTCTCTCGATCACTGGAAGACCAAGGTGATCAAATAGCACCTCGGCCACCTGTTTTGGGGAGCTGGGATTAAAGCGCTCACCTGCAATTTCATACAAGTCCTCTTTGATAACTGTCAGCTTCTTTCTGATTTGCTCACCTTGGATGGCCAGGATTTCCTTGTCTAGAAGAATCCCATTCTGCTCCATTCTTGCTAACACTGAGATGAGAGGAATTTCCACTTCTTGAAAGAGCTTGGTTGCCCGCACCTTGTCGAGGGCCTTTTCCAGAGGTGCTTTCAGGCGAAAGACGATCTCCGCGTCTTCCGCAGCATAGAACGTAGAGCGTTCTATCGGAACTGCGGCGATTGAGCCGTCCTTGCCAGCAAGCTCGGCGTAAGAGAGCATTTTGTAGTTTAGATATGAGCTTGCGATTTTCTCCAAGTTGTGCCGAGGTTCGTCTGGTTGGGCAAGATGCGAAGCAAGCATTGTGTCAAAGCAAATCCCTCTTGGATGCAGTCCGTATCTATAGAGGATGATCAGATCGTATTTCAGATTCTGTCCAATGATCTGTGGACATGTCGATTCAATCAGCCCGCGTAGCGCTTCTAGAACTTTACTGCATGTAAGTTGGCCGGGAGCTCCGAGGTAGTCATGGCCAACCGGGATATAATAACCTTCGTATGGCTGCGGCGAGATAGCGATTCCTACGATCTTGGCTTGCATCGGGTCACGACTGGTTGTCTCTAAATCAATTGAAAACATCTCTTGTTTCGCCACCTTTGTAACCAGTGAATCAAGTTCAGTACGCAGCAAAATTGTATGGTAGCTAGCTTTCCTGTCTTCGTCTTGTTTTCCAAGTTCCTCCTTCTTGATACCAAGCTCACTGACGACAGAGCGGAACTCAAGCTCTGTCAGTAGCTGTACCAGTTCATCGGTGCTTATTCCTTGCAGTGCGCAATCCTCAGGAATTCTCCCTACTTCCACGTCTTTTCTAAGGGTGACAAGCTCGCGTGCGAGCAAGGCTTTGTCGGCATGCTGTATTAGGTTCTCTCGTACTCTTGCGCTTCTGATCTCACTTGGATGCTCCAAGATCGCATCCAGAGAGCCAAACCGTTCAAGAAGTTGTGAAGCCCGCTTTTCCCCCACTGACGGAATACCGGGTATGTTGTCAGAGGTGTCCCCTGCAAGGGAAAGGAAATCAATAATCCTCTCTGGCGGCACCTTAAAGCGCGCGCGTACTCCTTCTTTATCTAGAATTTCCCCTACATCTTTAGTCCGACGAGCAGACGGACGGACGATCGAGATTTTGTCACTAACAAGCTGCGTAAGGTCTTTGTCCGAAGAAACGATAAGCACATCAAGGGCATTCTCTGCTGCCTGGCAAGCAATGCTGGCAAGAATGTCATCTGCCTCCACTCCTTGTTGCATTACCACATTGATTCCTAATTGTTGCAATAGTTTACGGATAACCGGAAACTGCTCTCTAAGTTCAGGCGGGGTTTCTTTACGTGTAGCCTTGTAGGCTTGATAAAGCTCGTGGCGAAAGGTCTTCCCTCCAGAGTCAAAGGCAACCGTGACATAGGCAGAAGGAAACTCACGCAACATTTTCATCAGTATTCGCCAGAACCCGTAGACTGCGTTCACCGGATGACCGTCATTGGTGGAAAGTTCGCGGATGGCGTAGAAGGAACGGTAGGCAAGGTAATTCCCGTCGAACAGTAGAATCCTTTTGTTGCTGGGTTCTTCTATCAGTCCTAGTAGCTCCTCATAGGTAAGCATGCTTCTCCGTTTGCACTCCGCTCAACTCAATTAGACAACAAAGGGCAATAGCCAGGCCATCGGCCATGTCATCTGGTTGTGGAACCTCTGAAAGATGAAGGAGCCTTTTCACCATCAATTGCACCTGTTTCTTGTTTGCTCTACCATAGCCGGTGATCTGTTTTTTTACCTGTAGTGGAGTGTAGCAGTATATGGGTACGTCTACTGCGGCAAGAAGGAGTACACCACGTGTTTCTGCGGTAAGCATGGCTGTGCGTGTGTTCTTAGCCATGTACACCTCTTCAATTGCTACACCATCCGGATGGTAGGTCTGGATGAGTGCACGTGCTTCCTCATAAATCTTCTGAAAGCGAGTAGCGCGTGCAGTGGCGGGCGGTGTCTCAATTGTTCCCCCAGCTGCAGCTTCCCAGCCATTTGATGATTTTCGTACCACCCCATATCCAGTGGTTGCGAGACCCGGGTCAAAACCTAAGGCAATCACTCTCTGAGTCACAAGAAATCCGCCAGTTTTCGCTTCTCTACTTCCGCCGATTGTGGTTTGTGTTCAGGGTGTTGATTAAGGTTGATTCCGCAAACTGGACACAGGCCCCGACAATTGGGTTGACAGAGCGGATGTGGATCAAGTGAAGTGCAGATAGCCGCAAGAATATGTGGCAATAGATCAATTTCATTCTCTGTCGGCTCAGTTCTAATCTTGAACACCTCACGCAGATTTATCCGTGTGTAGATAGGAGCAAGGCAGCGGCAACAAGGCCTCTCGATTGTTGTAGAAATGCTGAGTGTCAGATAGATGTTGTCTAGCTGCCCAAAGCCATGGCCGACAGCAACAATATCCTCTCGCAAGCATCCTTGCAGAGATGGTGCTGAAATCCCTCTGAAACACACTTCTACCGGGAGCTTTTTTCCAGGATGTTCAAAGAAATCATTTGTCTTGAGCATTTCTTCTTCGTAAACGGCAAGCAACGTCAGCCGTTCTTCTCCCTTCTTTTACGTCGTGGACGCGAATGATGTTGGCTCCATTCGCTACGGCGATCGCATTAGCAGCAATTGTGGCAGTCAAGCGATCCTCAGCACTTGAGCCGAGGATCTCCCCAATAAATGATTTACGGGATAGCCCAACAAGTATTGGCACCTCAAGTGTGGCAAATCTATTCAGGTTTTGTAGAATGACTAGATTATGTTCAAGCTTCTTTCCGAAACCAATTCCTGGATCAACGATGATCCGCTGGCAAGGAATCGAAGCTCCTAGGGCAACCTTGATTCGTTCTTGCAGAAAGCCACTAATCTCACGAACAGGATCACCGTAGATAGGGTCGTGTTGCATTGTCCTTGGTGTTCCTTGCATGTGCATCAATACGAGAAAGACCTTGTTTCTGGCTATCACGCGAGCCATCCCAGGGTCAGATCTAAGAGCACTGATATCATTCACGATTGTTGTACCACACGCAATTGCCTCGGCGGCAACCGTTGCTTTGGTAGTATCAATGGATAACATGATCTCGCTCTGCTTGCGTATTCTCTTGATTACTGGCAGAACACGGCCTAGCTCTTCACGTTCAGAGACAGGCGCCGCGCCTGGTCTGCTTGACTCACCGCCAATATCAATGATATCCGCTCCTTCATCCACCATCTCCAGGGCACGGTTGACCGCTGCCCTCTGTGTGGGATAGCTTCCTCCGTCATAGAATGAGTCCGGAGTGAGATTCAACACCCCCATCACTAGCACTCGATCCCTCTTCTTCTCCCATTTTTCTAACCAGTTCATATCAATACTCCAAGTATACCACACACAGGCAAAGCCATATAGTAGCGATTTGACGCCCCACAAAGTGCAGACTACAATTTGTACCAATAATGAAAAGAGGTGATGAACATTACTAAAGTATTGTTAACGGAGACTATTTCCTCGCTTGGGCATGTAGGAGAAGTAGTAGATGTTGCTAATGGTTATGCACGAAATTACCTATTTCCTGGTGGGCTAGCTGTTACGCCAACGGAGCACAACATTGCTCGCTATGCAAAAGCAAAACTAGCACATAAGGTGGAAATAGAACAGCGAGAAGCAAAAGCCATTCGCCTGCGCAACGCCCTTAGAGGCTGTGATTTCATCTTTGCTCGCAAAGCTCATGACAATAATCAATTGTACGGGTCTGTGCGAGCAGAGGAAATCGTTTCTAAGATTGAAGAAGAGCTCGGAGAACATATTGAGGCATCTCGTGTCCTGTTGGAGCGCCCTATTGAGACCCTTGGCCCACACATGGTGCTAATCAGTTTGTACAAGGATATTTCAGTAGAGCTTCGTATTCGTGTCGATAGGGAGGAGATAAGGGAGGATTAACCCGCAATGAGAAGCGGGTGCCTAGCTGGGATTGCTTTGTTGTGTGTCTTTGTCACTGTTCTTGCAGCTAGTGATAGAGTGCTTCTATGGGTGAATAACGATCAAGTTATCCTTCTCCATCGAGCGTTCCAAGATGCCGGGCGAGTAATGGTTCCCTTGCTTGAGTTTGGTCGTTTTGTTGGTCTAGAAGCATCTTATGTTGATCAAGACGCATCTATTCTTACACGTTCTAGTAAGGGAAAGAAACTGTTTCCAGCGGAACACTTCTTTATCCACAACAGAATTGCTTATGTTTCACTTATAGAACTTGCGGAGCTAACTGGCGCGCGAATGCATACAATTGGCAAGGAAGTCTATGTAGAAACTGAGCCAGCATCTCTTACTTGTTTTGATCCAACATCTCATGAGGTGACAGCGCGCTTCGATGGCTTTGTTCCCTGCAGAACAATAGAAGCAGGCGGTGGAAGGATCCGCCTTCGTTTCTATCACTGCTCTCTTGCTACCGCCTCACAATGGCTTGCCTTCAGCGAGGGCCCTATCAGCTCGGTAGAGTTGCGAGAAGGAAAGAACCAAACAGTGGAGCTAACAGTGGGTTTTTCCAGTGCTTGCCTGCCCCAATTCAAGAGATTTAGCTCAGCAGGCTTCTACTCGCTATCACTTGTTTTCGACCATGAATTGCAGGCCAAAGAGAAAGAAGAAATCCTACCCTGGATTACCTACAATCAGATCCAAAGTGATCTTGGCCATGGGACAGTAAGAACCAACTATTTGTACATTGATAGCTGGCGCGACCACTACCGACTTTCCCCAGCCATTCCCCACACCGGAGTTGGCAGCCTTGCGTACCTAAGAGACATAGCACAATTCCACGGCGCACCTGTGGCGATCAACACCAATTTCTTTGATACCGCAACAAACATTCCGGTGGGATTACTAATCGTGAACGGTGAAGTGCAGAGTTCTAACTACGAGCGACGAGGAGCCCTTGGCATTGATATCTTCGGACACCTGGTGTTTTTTAATCCTACTATTACGATGTTCCTACGAGTAAACGGGGAGAAGATCACCATTGATGATGTAAATCGGCCGATCAAGTCAGATGAGGTAGTCGCATACACCCCAAGTTACACAGGTACTGTTAGCCGAGGATCTCTAAAGTCATGCCGCATTCTCAAGGTGCGCTCCAATCGTGTTGTGGCAGCAGAAGACAGTCCGTACGTAGTACGAGATAGCTCCGCAACACTTGTTGTGGCAAGCGGAGCTGCCTGTTTCAGATTGGAAATGATCGGTATCTCCGATGAGGTGAATATAGAACACGTGCTCGATCAAGGCGGCCCACTTATTACTGATGCAGTCAGCGCAGGGCCGCTTCTAGTAGTTGCCGGTAAGGATGTTCTCGATCCCGGAAAGGAAGCTTTTAGTCTCAATTCTTCATTGGTCAATGGGCTTGCTAGTCGCAGCGTCCTTGCAACCGACTGGTATGGAGGATTGATCTTGCTTGCGGTAGTAAAGGGTACGGGATCAGTCGGAGCGGATTTTGCTGATCTAGTCGCAATACTTCACAGTCTGCCAGTAAGGATAAAGAACGCCATAGCGTTCGATGGAGGTCATTCCAGCTCCCTCGTATTCAAGGACGGCGCAAGCTACTGGGAAATTGGAACGGGAGGAAAAGTTGCCGCTGGCCTCCTTCTTATTCCTAACAATTGATGAAACGCCTGGCACGTGATGTCCTGCTCATGGCGCTGGCTACCGGTATTTCACGTGTATTTGGACTGTTTCGTGATGTAGCAATAGCGGATCGTTTCGGTGCCGGCAGTACTTATGATGCATTTCTAATCGCGTTTTTTCTCCCTCATTTTCTTCGCGGACTCCTTGCAGAAGGCGCTCTATCCACAGCATTTATTCCTGTATTCACTGAATCACTAATTGTGGATAAAGACGCAAACCGTTTTGCTAGCAACGTTCTTTCACTCTTACTGCTTCTTTTCCCAATAGTTGTTGCTGCAGGAATTCTGTTTGCACCGGCCTATCTCCCTTTCTTAGCCAGCGGATTTGCTGAGGAAAACCTTCATTTAGCCGTAAGTCTTTCCCGTTTGCTGTTCCCATTCATTGCTCTTGTTGGCTTTTCGGCAGTCTTCATGGGCATACTTAATGGATATCGCCGTTTTTTCGTCCCATCCCTTGCCCCAGTTCTATTTAACCTGGGGATGATCAGCGGGGCACTTGTCCTTTCTCCTCGCCTACCTAACCCGATTTTTGGGCTGGGATTCGGAGTACTCATTGGCGGGGCTGGACAACTCCTTATTCAGGTGCCTGCTCTTTACCGGGCGGGGTTTCGATTTCACTTCACCTTGCTTCCATTGCATCCAGGCGTTCGCAAGATGACGCGATTGATGGCACCTGCTATTCTTGGACTTGCTGTTGTTCAAATCAATCTACTGGTAGACAACAAGCTCGCCTCACATTTGGGAGAGGGCGGAATCTCATCTCTCCAATACGCAATGCGACTATTTCAGCTCCCGCTTGGAATGTTTGCGGTAAGTATTGCGAGTGCTTTATTGCCACGCTTCTCAGCTGCTCTTGCCCATGGAGACAATGAGAGGTTCTCAAAACATCTTGGTGAAGGAATAAGTGCTACCGCATTCATGCTTCTTCCGGCAATGGTTGGTTTGTACGTGATTGGCGGTGATGTCATCCGCCTCTTGTTTGAACACGGATGCTTCACTCCAGCGGCAACAATACGCACAGCACACGTGCTTTCCTTTTATCTTATTGGTCTCTTCTTCTATGGGTTGGTATCCATTTTCACACGTGCTTTCTACGCCAGCGGTCAAACGCTTGTTCCAGTAATTGCATCTGCTTGTGCGGTAGGGGCAAACATTGCTCTTGATCTACTGCTTGTTGGGCCAATGCGTGAAGCAGGATTAGCATTTGCAACTTCAATTGCTGGTTGTGTCAACGCAAGCGTACTTGCAGTATTCCTCTGGCGAAAGTTTCATCCAGATAGTGAACTAGCTACCCACTTGCTAAAGATCATAGGAGGAGCAACAGTGGTTTTTCTTGTTTCTTGGTGTGCCAGGTCACTGGCAGGTGAGGCCTCACAACTGTTGAAGGTTATTATTCCAATAACAGCTGCAGTTGTTTCTTACTTGATTTATGCTAGGTTAAGTGGATTGTGGCAGCTTATGTGGATGGGTGGGAAGGGCTAGTCCCCACAACGATTACGCCAAGCTGTTCTCAACGATCATAGCCAAGCTGTTTCTCGGCCGTCTCAGACATTCGATCCAAGATCCATGGCGGATCCCATACGAAGCTAACCTCAAGATTGGGACAATTATATAGGAAAGCCATTCCTCATTAAGGAAATAGATCCCCTGCCTCCTTGCGTGCCCACTCGTCAGCAGCAAGGATTGCAGAAAAATCAGCTCTTTGTTTGGTGCCAGTATTCTTATCCATGTGTCGAGACAGAATCGTCTCAAGTCCTTCAGCAAGTGCGGTAAATGGGATTTTTCCTTTCAGAAATCGATCCACAAGTACCTCATCAGCTGCATTGATTGCAGCAGGAGCGGTTCCTCCGATTTGGCCAGCGCTGAGAACTGTTGCAAAAGCAGGGAACTGCTCTTGGGACAGTGCCTCAAACTCTATTCTTCCTATCTTCTCAAGATCAAGTCGGGGAAGCCCCGTCTCCACACGAGCAGGGTAGACTAAGGCATACTGAATAGGGATACGCATATCCGGCGCTGCCAACTCAGCAAGAATAGATCCATCGCAATATTCAACAAATGAGTGTATTACTGATCCCGGATGAATAATGACATCGATTTTCTCGTAGGGAAGTGAAAACAAGTAATGAGCTTCGATTACCTCAAAGCCCTTGTTAACCATCGTCGCAGAATCGACGCTGATTCGCTTGCCCATTAACCAATTAGGGTGTCTAAGGGCTTGCTCTGGTCGAACATGAACGAGTTCTTCTGTAGGTGTATTTAAGAATGGTCCACCTGATGCAGTAATGATCACTCGGGCTACCTCAGCCCGCTTGCCTGCCCACAAACACTGCACAAGAGCATTATGTTCGCTATCAATTGGTAGGATCTTTCCTTTGTATTTGGCCAAGAGTTCACCTATTAGTTCTCCTCCGATTACCAGGCTTTCTTTGTTTGCCAAAGCAACGGTGCGACCAAGTTGAAGGCTATCCAGAGTGGAACCAAGACCAACCGCTCCCGTAAGGGCATTGACGACTAGATCGACGCCATCCATCCTACAGACTTTCTTCAGTCCTTCGTCCCCCGTGAGAATGCGTAGGTGGGGGAATCTGTTGTACAGTGTTTGAACCTTTGATCTTTCTCTAATGCATACTACTGACGGATGTAAACGGTCGATTTGTCGGCTGAGAAGATCGATGTTTTTGCCAGCAGAAAGCCCTACTACAGAAAACGCGTAATCTTGCTTGTTAAGCCGCTCTATGACATCAATCGTTTGACAGCCGATTGAGCCCGTAGAACCCAAGATCGTGACACGCTGTTGTGATTCAGGCATTAGGCAGCTGGAGCAGGGATAAGTACCTTGAATAAGTTATCAAGCTCATCTCCAGCAATTACTTCATGCTTAAGGAGTTCATTGGCTAGTCGATCGAGCACAGAGCGATTGTTAGTGAGAAGTCGTTTGGCCTTTTGATAGGCACGAGTGATCAATGAGCGAATTTCACCGTCCACTAATGAGGAGAGGTCTTCCGAATGTTCATTGCTCCTCACAATTTCTTCACCAAGGAACACATCAACATGCTCACGCGCAAGACTTATTGGTCCAAGTTTCTGGCTCATTCCATACTCGACAACCATCCGTTTGGCAAGATCAGTTGCTTTCTTCAGATCATCATAGGCACCGGTGCTCAGCTCGTTGAACACAAGTTCCTCGGCTGCCCTGCCGCCAAATAGCGTAGTTAGCTTATCCTTCAGCTCTTCTTCAGACACGATATACTTTTCCTCCATCGGAAGCTGCAGGGTAAACCCCAGCGAACCATCTCCGCGGGGGATGATAGAAATCTTGTGGACCGGATCAGCTTTAGGGAGAAGTTTTCCCAGTAATGCATGTCCAGACTCGTGATAGGCAATATGTTTGCGTACATCCTCTGTGATAACAACTCCTTTGCGTCTGATTCCAGCGATCACACGGTCCATCGCTTCTTCAAAGTCAACCATCTCAATATCCGTCTTGTTTTGACGTGCTGCAAGAAGGGCTGCTTCGTTACACAGGTTTTTTATATCGGCTCCGACAAAACCTGGGGTCCTCCGTGCCAAAATCGACACGTCAATATCTGCGGCAATTGTTTTGTTCAAGAGATGGAGCTGCAGAATTGCCTCTCTTCCTTTCAGATCGGGCCTTGGTACGGTGATCCGTCGATCAAATCGCCCGGGACGAAGAAGCGCGGGGTCAAGCACATCTGGCCTGTTGGTCGCGGCTAGCAGAATGATGCCCTTATTTGGTTCAAAACCGTCCATCTGAGCCAGCAGTTGGTTCAGGGTTTGTTCACGCTCGTCATGACCACCGCCAAGGCCGGCACCCCTCTTTCTGCCAACGGCATCGATCTCATCAATAAAAATGATGCAGGGTGCGCTTGACTTTGCCTTTTCGAACATGTCACGTACTCGCGCTGCACCAACTCCCACAAACATCTCTACGAAATCTGAGCCACTAATCGAGAAGAAAGGAACCTTTGCCTCTCCGGCGATTGCTTTCGCTATCAGCGTTTTCCCAGTTCCTGGAGCACCAACAAGAAGGATGCCCTTAGGAATCTCAGCTCCGAGACGCGAAAACCTTTTCTGGTCCTTAAGGTATTCGATAATCTCCCCAACTTCTTCTGTCACCTCATCTATTCCAGCAACGTCGGCAAACGTCACCTGAACCATGTCTGGCTGCACAAGCTTTGCTTTAGAGCGCCCGAACGAGAGAGCACCACCGCTTTGGCTACGACGCATAATATAAACCCAAACACCAATTAGAAGGACAATTGGAAGAAGCGAGACGAGAACAGACATAAACCAACTTCCATTTGAAGAAGGCTCGTACTCGATTTGAACATTGTTTTCCAGCAAAAACGGTTCATAGTTTGCTGCCTCATTGGAAAGCTGAACCGTGAATGTTCCCCCATCAACGGTTGTTCCCTCTCCAAGATTATTCCTTATTGTTACTGTAGAGACTTGACCGCTGCCCACTAGTATTCTAAATAACGAATAGCTAATCTCGTCTGTTTTTCGACCGCTTCCAAACATGGATTGAAGCAGAATCAATCCAAAGATTACAATGACAGTGATAACCACAATGTTTCTCAAGTTTCTGTTTCGAAATTCTCGTAATGGATCCTTCTTCACTATCTACTCCTTTGTACAAAGAGAGATTGTAGCATTATGCTCCCTACTCGTCAAACCTGGATGATACTAGCGTTTAACTACCATAGAATCGTTGGTGTAAATGCAGAAAAGGATGAGCAGGCTTACTTTCTTCTCCCGATCCGTTTCGAGAACTGTGTCCCGGGAAGGGGCTGCTCTTTCCCGCGCACTAGTCGCGAGATGTTTCCCCTGTGAGTAAACAAGATAAATACACATAGGACAATAGTTAGCCAGATCAGCAACGCATGGTGATGGATAGTAGTATACCGATTCACAAGAACAAGTGATAGAGGAATAGTCAGTGCTCCAGCAATGGAGCTAAGCGACACGCGTCTGAATAATACTAGGGTAATGCCAAAGACACCAACAGCAATACCAACCGAGACAGGGGCAATCGCTCCAAGCATCCCAGTTGCGGTAGCCACCCCCTTTCCTCCCCGGAAACCAGCATAAATTGGGAAAACATGACCTGTAACTGCTGCAAGCCCACATAAGATTGCCACCAGCTCAGGAGGTAGGCCACCAAACCCAAGTGGGAGCATCGGAACAAGCGTAGTTGTTACTACACCCTTCCCCATATCAATTATCAGTACTATTATCCCTGCTTTCCAGCCGAGGACGCGCCAGGTATTTGTTGCTCCAGCATTTCCGCTTCCATGTTGGCGAACATCAGTGTTGCGGAAAACTTTTCCAATGATTACTGCTATAGGAACCGCCCCGATAAGATAGGACACTACAACCAAGATAGCAATTTTCATTGATCTCGCCTCTTGCCTTCTCTAGTCATTCCTTCGATTAGTACCGCATCAAGTGCAATTATTGCTTCTCTACTTGGGCAGGCATATGTTCCTAGCGCAGGAGCAGCATTATCATGGAAACAGGTAATCACGCAAATAGCGTTTTCTTCTTAATAGTCAGTATGCCTTTTCTCGCTAATCATAGCACGCTGCTGTCTCTATGGAAAGAAACCACAATTATTAATGATGTAAGAATTACACCTTGATCTCGTGTGCGGAGAGCTAGTCTTCGCCGTGTCTGCTTTGGATGACGAGGGCGCGTTCGATCGCCTCTGGACTGACAAGATCCTCTTCTAGAAGAATATCCCCCAATAGTTTCTCAGAGAACTTATTCTTCTGCGTGTCTAGCCCCTGCGATAGGTCACTATGAGAGAGAACTCCCAAGTCAACTAGGATTTCTCCTAGGCGTTTCTTGCTTTCAAAGTATCTCTCTAGAATAGAAAGGATTACTGCGCTGCGGCTCTTTCGCTCTCGGTTCCCCTTCCTATCTACTTTTTCTATTAGATAAGTATCATTCTCGCTATAGTAAATCGTTGTCTGCATTCTCTTCCTTCTTCACAACTCTAATTTTTACACTTATAGTATATCATGGGTTAGCAGTAAATACAACGGATATCTTGCTTAATGGTCAATTCAAGGGCTCTTGTGAGCGCTTCACAGTAAGTCTATAAGGATCATTTGTTCTGATACCTCACTTCTTGCATTGAAACTAGAGATAGAGTAAGGTCGATACGAAATGAAAGCATACGTATACATGGTTCTTCTCTTTGTGGTTATGAGCCTGGGCGCTTCTCTAGTCTGTCTAGGGGCGGGCGAGATCTACCATCTTGTATTGGATGGTTCGATCAATCCAGTGAGCAAAGACTTTGTATTGCGCGGAATCAAACAAGCTGAAACCGCCAATGCAGAGTTATTCATAATCGAGTTAAACACACCTGGTGGTTTAGGAGAGTCGATGCGAGATATTGTAATGGCAGAGCTTGCCTCATCGGTTCCAATCGTTGTTTTCGTCAGCCCAGCCGGTGCATGTGCAGCCTCAGCAGGGGTATTTATCACCATGGCTGCTGATGTTGCAGCAATGGCACCAGCAACAAACATCGGTGCTGCCCATCCAGTTAATCTGTTAGGGGGAGCGGAAGCAGATCAAGACACAACCATGACCGAGAAGGTAGAAAACGACGCAGCAGCCTTCGCGAAATCAATTGCGGAGAAACGTAATCGGAATGTGGAATGGGCGGAGAAAGCGGTGCGTGAGTCAAGTTCCCTTACCGCATCTGAGGCCCTCTCCAACAACGTCATCGACATGATAGCCAGCGACTTGGATGAGCTCTTAACTCGCCTCGATAACTACGTTCTTCCTCGGGGACAGGTACTTCATACCGCTGGACATGAGGTAAAGAAGATCTTACCAAGCCTACGTGAGCGGCTTCTCAACTACTTAGTTGATCCCAATATTGTGTATGTTCTGTTTATCTTGGGACTATATGGATTGATGTACGAATTCTTCCATCCTGGGATAGGTTTTGGCCTTGCTGCTGGCGGAGTATGCTTGATCCTTGCCTTCCTTGGACTGCAGATTCTGCCAGTGAACATTGTTGGAGTGGCGCTTATCCTGTTCGGTGTGGTGTTGATGATCCTGGATGCTTTTACCCCTACAAGTGGAATATTAACTACAGGCGGAGTAATCTCACTCCTTGTTGGTTCTTTGACCTTGTTTAATATACATAATCGCGCAATTGGGCTCTCATGGGCAACAATTCTTCCCACCGTGGGAACAGTGACGGCCCTGTTTGTGCTAATTGTGTCCAAAGGGCTCCTTATTCAGCATAAACGGCCGGTCACGGGAAAGTCTGGGATGATTGGGGCCATCGGAAATGCGCGCAGCAATATTAGCCCTAGCGGGAAAGTGCTTGTAAAGGGCGAATATTGGGATGCTACTTCTATCGAAGGACCAATCCATGTTGGCGACCAAGTGATTGTGGAGCGTGTTGAGGGACGTAAGCTTCTTGTCAGACGCAACTAGAGCATGATTATTCGGGTTGCCTGGGGTAAATCCAACGCTCCATCTCTCATGAAATCATCCGGCCCAATTGTAATGATTGATGCTTTGCGGATGAGTGCCACTGTTATCATTGCGCTTCACCTGGGAATGGAAGTGATACCTGTAGTTAGTGCGAAAGCTGCGTTAGCTCTCAAGAGCAACAAGGTTCTTACGGCCGGTGAACGTGGTGGTAGGAAGATCGATGGGCTTGATTTGGGAAACTCACCAAGCAAGCTCTTACGTGGAAAAAAGACCGGGTTTAGCCATCTTGCTCTTACAACAACAAATGGCGTTCCTACGCTCTTTGCTGTAGCGGATCACTCTGCGGCAGTTCTCATTGGCTCACCGCTTAACCTTACCGCACTTGCCGAGTGGATCATGAACAGATTGCCTGGTTCTTTGTCTTTTCTACTCGCGGGACAAAAGGGAGACAAGAATCAGGAAGACGCGATGACCGCCTCTCTTTTGCTTGCTCGCCTTGGCGTACCGATTCCGAAAGCACTGCCTCCCCCTGTTCCCCCTACAAAATTGAAGGATTTGTTCATGGAAACAGAGGCTGCACACCGCCTCATATCGCTTGGTTACAGCAAAGACGTGCTCCTTTGTTCTAGCATAGATCGCTTTTCAATTGTTCCCAGACTACGCAAGGAGGATTATGGCTTGGTTCTGTCATGCTGACCCCTACAGCTAAGGTTTCCCGCAGTTTAGTTCCCGTTAGTTGGAATCCTAAGAGAGCTAGTTTCCGATCGCTCTTCCATCTTTCCACAATAGACGAAATAGCTGCTCATATGGCGCAGCAACAGCGGGAAGGTTAATAACAGCAATATCCACTTCATTGTTCTTTTCCAGAGAGTAGTAATTCCAATTAGTTGAGCCAAGGATAACACTATTGCCATCGACGATTACTAGTTTGGCATGGGTGGTCATATCGGGATCATCAAGGCGAACTTCAATTCCATGCAGATAAAGGTATAGGGCAGCTTGTAGGTTTGCCTCTGCCGATTCGGAATAGAAAGAGCAGTCATCCAAGAGAACCTTTACCTCGAGCCCTCTGCTGGCTGCGTTTATCAGTGCATGTAGGATCTCGTTTGAGTTGCTATCTTGGTAATCAGGGTAGTAAGAGGCTCTGTACATCAGTACATGAATCGAGTGTTTGCTCTGGTCTAAGAGCCTAAGCAGGATCTTGAGGTAGTTTGTGGTATCGCAAGTATCTGGGATGGGAACGATCCATGGCCCATCTGCCGGAAACGAGGAGAGGTCAAATTCGACTCCATGACATGGGAGCTTATCCATCCATAACCTGTCAAAATAGCAGGCAAATACTTCTCCTACGTCCCTGTTGGTCACCAGCAAATTTGTCTGTTCCTGCTCGCAAAAAGAATACTTGTTCCAGTTTGAAGAACCGAGAATTACTGTCTCTCGGTCAATCACTGCCAATTTAGCGTGGGTAGTTATCGCAGGATTGTCAAAGCGAGCTTCGATATCGTGGTCATTCAAGAAATTGACTATCGCACGGTTCTTTTCAGTAATTGCGGGAGCCCAATCACTTTCGTCAACAAGAAGGCGTACCTGTACGCCACGACTTTTCGCGGCAAGCACCGATTCCCACAGTGGATTGTCATCAAGCCTGGCATCTGAGAGAAGAAGATCAATTGACTTATACGCCCTATCAAATGCAACTTGTGCATACTGACAATAGGATGAATCACCTGGCCGATCAATCAATGGAAACATGGTAGTTTGCACACCCAGAGCCATTTTCCCGACCAAGAAAACAAGAATAAGTATGGCCAGCATATTCCTGATCAACCGTTGCAAATATTCATTCATCTAGGCTACAATTGTAGTCGAGGAGGAATAAATGGTCAAAGAACTTGATGTGGCACAGCTTCGCCTAACGTGTGATCCTTCAGCTTTCAAATTTAAGACAACCGATGAACTCGAACCTCTCGATAAGATCATCGGCCAAGAACGAGCAGTTGAAGCGCTTAGACTCGGCCTAGGAATCAAAGATGCCAAGAACCGGTACAATATCTACGTTGCTGGTAGTCCAGGTACAGGAAAGCTGTCCGCCGTGGAGTACTTCTTAAACAGGGCAAGTAAGAACGAACCCCGACCACCAGATCTTTGCTATGTACACAACTTTGCAGAGCCTTATAACCCTCATTGTCTGGAGCTTCCAGCTGGCTTGGGAGTGCAGCTACGTAACGATATAGACCACCTTATCGCCCGACTAAAGCGCGATATCCCGAAAGTATTCGAATCCGATGAGTTTAAGGCACGCAGTAAGAAGATTACTGAGCGTTACACGGCAAAACGATCGGAGCTATTCGAGAAAATGGAGGACAGCAGCCGTAAGTTTGGTTTTTCTATCCAGCGTACCCCAATCGGAATCAAGACGTTTCCATTACACAAAGGAGGTGAACCACTTAGCCAGGAGGAGTACGAAGGGCTTCCAGAAGGAGAACGCAAGGAAATCCTGAAGAGACAGAGTGAGGTACAAACACTTGTTCAGGAGAATTTGCAGGAAATTACGCGTGTAGAGGAGGAGCGCGAGGAAGAGGTCAAGAAACTGGCAAAGGAGGCGGTTCTATTTATGATCGAACCTCATTTTGCCAAACTAAAGCAACATTATGACAAAATTGAGAAGGCTATTACCTTTCTTGGCGATCTCAAGACAGACATTGTTCAACATCTAGAGGAGTTCAAGCAAAGTGGAAACCAGAGCAAGCAGAAGCTCCCCTTTCCCATGTTGCCATCCGACCCATTCAAGCGCTATTCGGTGAATGTACTAGTTGATAACTCACATACCGAAGGTGCGCCGGTAATTGTCGAGCAAAATGCTACTTATTCCAACCTGTTTGGCTCAGTTGAGCGACGCGTTCACATGGGAGTGGTTCAAACTGATTTTACAATGATCAAACCGGGATCGCTCCATCGAGCTAATGGCGGATACCTCGTATTGAACGCGAATAATCTGTTTCGTCTTGGCCTAAGCTGGGAGGCGCTAAAGATTGCGATCAAAAGACGCGAAATCTGCATCGAGGACCCCCTGCAAATGCTTGGCTACGCTTCCACTGAAGGACTCAAACCAGAGTCTGTTCCGTTCCGTGTAAAGGTGATTGTCATCGGTAACCCGCGGATCTATGAGCTTCTCCATTATTACGATGAGGACTTTCCCAAACTGTTCAGTATAAAGAGTGATTTTGGCACCGAGATGGATCGGACGCCAGCCCGAGAGAAGGATCTCGCACGCTTCCTTCGGGCCCGTTGTCAAGAGAGCTCCAACCTCTTGCCATTTGATCCTGGCGGTGTCGCTAAGATTATTGAATACTCTTCTTATCTTGCTGGCGATAAGAAGAAGCTTTCCTGTGAGTTTGGAAACCTGACAGCAATAGTGAAGGAAGCTTCTTACTGGGCCAAAGATCAAGGTTCGTCATGTGTTACAGAGGAACATGTCCGCCGTGCGCTTGAGAAGCGTGACAACAGGCGCAATCGAATCGAAGAGAAGATCCGTGAGATGATTACTCGTGGCCAGATACTTGTTGATACCGATGGCGAAGTGACCGGTCAGGTAAACGGGCTGGCCGTTCTCCAAATGGGTAATTTTACTTTCGGCAAGCCAAGCCGTATTACGGCAAACGTCTTCACCGGCAAGGATGGTATCATCGATATTGAACGTGAGGCTGAACTTGGAGGGCACAGTCATACCAAGGGAATCATGATTCTAAAAGGTTTTCTAGGGGAAAGATTTGCGCAGACAAGACCACTCAGCCTTTCAGCAAGTCTAACCTTTGAGCAGAGTTATTCGATGATTGATGGAGATAGTGCTTCGAGTACCGAGCTATATGCCCTGTTGTCCAGCTTGGCTGGGCTACCTATCCACCAGGCGATCGCAATCACTGGTTCGGTGAACCAAAAGGGCGAGATTCAACCGATTGGGGGAGTAAATGAGAAGATCGAGGGATTCTTCAAGGTCTGTAAGGCTAAGGGTTCGTTCACTGGCAAGCAAGGGGTAATTATCCCAGCACAAAACGTTGACAACCTAATGCTTGATGAGGAAGTCGTTTCCGCGGTCAAGCAGGGCAAGTTTCACATCTATCCTGTTTCCACTATAGAAGAGGGAATAGAGATCCTTACTGGGGTTCCTGCTGGGGAACTGCAGGAAGATGGAACATTCCCACAAGGCACCGTTTTTTGCCATGTCGATGAACACTTAGAACAAATCTATCAGACGCTAAAGGAAGAAAAAAAGAACGAGGAAGATTAGCCTCTCCGCGGACTGTACTCCCTAAGCAATAGTAGACAGTCACATCCTACAACCTCTTACAGCGCCTAATGGATGCCCATATGCCCACAGGCATTATTCTTGCGCGAGGGCTAGAGTGACGCGCAAATTGCGCAGTTCCTCCGCGGAGAAGTCACCAATTACGCGAAGTTCTAAGCAGAGTATATGGCACCCTAGCTTCCCCTGTTCGATTTGTGTCACGGAAGCGCGCAGGAATATCGCCGGTTTGCTTGCTCTTTCAATCGTGACTATTCGTGCAATATCTGTTTCTTCAAGCTGTGCCAAAGGAACCCAAGGGACATTGCTTCTTACCTCTATTGCAAAGCTCGAAGCCAGTGTGGTACTTGAGTCTGCATAGGTCGCTATGTCGCTTAACCCCGCCACAACGAAAATCAAACACACAAACAGGCAATTGACAATTGACTGTGTACAGCTAATAATACGGACATTGGTGAATCATATGAGAGCTAGATTCTGCGCGAACAGATTGCGGGTTTGTATATGCCCCTGGATTATGGCAGCAGTAATCGTTGGACTCACAGGATTGCTGGCAGCAAGCCAGCCAGCTCTGGCAACAACTGGTAAGACCACAAATCTGACCATCCCGCATACCAATGATACTCATGCTCACCTAGATAACGTTCCCTGCCGCGCCACAAAGATAGACCAGATACGAAATGAAGTGGGAGACGATAGCCTGCTACTTCTTGATGCTGGTGATGTTTTCCACGGCACTCTCTACTTCACACTGTATCAGTGACAGGCTGACCTAGTCTGATTAGAAGGGAGGTATCATGAAGAGGCTTTGTATGATCATAGTTAGTGTATTATTGTTGCTCCCTGTGTTGGGATGTGCCAAGTCCAGTGAAAAGGTACTCCTTATCTTTAGCTACCATCCCGAGTATGCCTGGGTGGTAGACGAGACAAGAGGCATTGATGACATTCTGAAAGGCAGGGGTGTGGAGATTGAAAAGTTTTATCTGGATACCAAGAGGAACACGAGTGCCGAGTGGAAGGAGGAAGTGGCAGAAGAAGCCATGAAGAGAATAGAGGAGTTCAAACCGGATCTTGTAATTGTCTTTGATGATAATGCCTGTGAACTGGTGGCGAAGAAGTACATAGACAAAAGCATTCCCTTTGTTTTCTGTGGCATGAATGGTGAACCGGCGGACTACGGATTTCCTGCTCAAAACATGACTGGTGTGATTGAAAGGCATCATCTCGTGGCAACCATTGACCTTCTCAAGCGGCTTGTGCCAAGTGTTAATAAGCTAGCGATTATGACTGACGACAGTCCTACTTCACGAGCATTTATAAGCAGCATAGAGAGTATTGTGCCGCCGATTGAAATCAGTGAGTTCTATACTACGAATGATTTCGACGCCTGGAAAGCAAAAGTCCAGGAACTTCAGACCGAGGTTGATGCTATTGGAATATATGTATATCACGTCATTAAAGAGGAAGCCGGGGAAGCAAGTCTGCCTCCTGAGGATGTGCTGGAATGGACACTGGAGAATAGCATGCTTCCTGATTGTGCCTTCTCTGATTTTACTGTCAGGGATGGAGTTTTGTGTGGAGTGACCGTATCCGGATATGAGCAGGGTAAAGCTGCGGCGGAAATCGCCATCAGGATATTGAACGGGGAAAAGCCTATAGATATCGGCATTGAGTGTCCTGAACAAGGCACACCAATGGTCAATGAAACAAGGGCGAAGGAGTTGAGCATAGAAATCCCGGCAAATGTCCTTGAAGAGGTAGAAGTACTGCCCTGATTTGCTCTGCCGAGAGGTAACTAAGAACCTTGCGATATCGAAAGCGCCTAGGCAAACGGAGGAACCACGATGTTTGTGCCAACCTGCACATTTGTAAGGCTTTCTGTCTCTCACCGCCTACTTCTTTGCTTGTCTTTTCCCCGTTGACTTACTCACTATCAACGTAAAGATAGCTATACCTATCGCGTTGGCCAGACTCATGGGCAGACTGATTAGCTTCACTACTTGCAGAGCTTCACTGTAAGGGCGAGCAATTAGAAGTATCAGACCCATATGCAAAGATTCTATGAGGATTGTAAGAAGCGCAGCCTGCCAGACGCTAATGAATCCTCCCTTGCGCTGTTTGTATATCATGCCCGCGGCTAAGCCAGCGACAACGGTGGCCAAGGGACAGGGGATCTGGGTAAGTCCTCCTAGAAAGTAGCGATGCACTCCACCGATCAGGCCTGCTCCAATCCCAATCATTGGTCCTCCTATCAGCCCAGCAGCTATTGGACCTATGTCCCTAAAATTGACGATAGTTCCAGAGGGGAGTCTTATTCCACTATATGTACCATAGATAGCAAAACCACCGAAGATCAACACAAGGATAATCTGGTTTTTGGCGTTGAATTGCTAGTGGTTGGTTTCGGTATGGAAGTGCATACTGAAATCAGTCAATGAAGTTCGCATTTCTTAGCACCAGTTCCTTCTCCTTTATTACTTCCATCCTCTTGTCTTCAACCTCTACCATTATGGACAATATGCCTTTTGTGATATCTAACTTAGTGAGGGTGAATTGGTTGCTGTAAGCCTTAGGTAGATCGATCTCGTGTCCTAACAGATAGATCGTTCCGCAGTCCTTTGCTCTGGCTTGTTCGCTCTTTTGGCGTACAATACGCAGCCAGTAGATCTTCATCGAACGATCTCTTCT
>Ga0315547_1000438_pt1 | contig 42397 bp, 46 predicted proteins | sample SalMarSW160240MG_2_FD_202542 | JGI IMG/M metagenome (GOLD analysis project Ga0315547, IMG submission 202542) | Salt marsh sediment microbial communities from the Plum Island Ecosystem LTER, Massachusetts, United States - Salt Marsh Sediment SW1601-240 ...
AAGGAACCAAAGTCGTAACCGATGAAAAGGGTAAAAGAAGTTACAGTGTCAATTTTGAAGCAAAACACGGAAAACTAGAATAGACGAAGTTTTAGGTAGAAAGAGAGCAACAAATAATTATAGGCACAGTATCGATATGTAAAGTAGCTTTGGGGTGAAAGATTCTGGTTAGACGAAGAGGGTTAGAGGCTCAGAAGATGCTTAAGTCTATCGCCACTCTACTTCGAAACACCACTTGGAAGTGTGGAAAGATCGAGCGGCTTGTCGTGAATTACCTGCAGCGTCGGAATCAAGGGTGCGGATCTGCTCAAACCCCAGTGAAGGACATGATGCAGCATTTCGAGCTCAGCGGAAAACAAAAGAGTGAGTTCCTCGAAGCGATAAGACGGCTAGAAAAACGTAACATAATCAAAATCTCTTGGCTCTAGTGCCACAATTTTCGGTAGTCTACACATCACGTGTTCACATAGCACACAAGTGATAAAGGCTTAAAAGTGGAGGCGCCCCCGAGTTTCTGGGGGATGATGTAGCCGTCCCAGACCGACCTTAACGGGTATGAAGACTATAAGGCTGGCAGACCCCTCTCTTTATCGTGTCATTCTTTTAGAATCTATTGACATCGATTTTTCTATCTTTTTGTCAACTAGGAAGAATACTATCCAGGTGATGAAGCCGTAGGTCAGCCCGTTTGTTAAGGCTTCTAGATAGGGCATGTATTCTGAAGCTGGTATTCCAAAAAGTGTAGAAATCATGTTTCCGGGAAATAGAGGAATCGGCACAGCTATTGAGGCGGAGGTGAACAGCAGAAAAAAGGCGGCGAAGATGGCTGTTGCTCTCATGTTTCTGCTCCTGTTATGTCTCCTTGATGTAGTCCTTATTAGTTAGACACTTCAGCAGCTTGGGGCAAGTTAAGCACTCTTCTGGGATTCTGTCTCCGCTTGCAACATATCCAAAATAATGGGCGCATTCTGGGGCGTCTTTTTCGCGGGGTTCGTCTGTCGTTTCGGCGGAGGCGGGGTTTGAGTTTGAGCTTTGTGTGACTAGGTTATCTTCGGTTAGAGAGTGGAAACAAGCGTAATGGGTTTCTTTGGGCGTTCTCGAAAGGTCTGTTAGCGTTAGGGGTTCCGTGGATTCTTTTTCGGATTCATTTTGGGGGTTTGTCTGATTTTTGAGTTTGATGGTTATCCCTGATCCATATATTGAATCTTAATATGTAATAAACCTTTTCGTATTTCTGTTCAACACAAATACACCAAACAATCTGCGAAGATGAAAAAGAAATTTAGGACATCCACGCTGTCAAGATTATGCGTTTTCGATAATATACAGAACATTCATTATTCAGGTTCCCGTTTTCTAAATTCATGAACCCGCTGAATTTCGCCGTTACAGTTATTATTCTAAGTATCTCGGGTGCCTTATATCCCGGACCATTATTCTTTGTAACAGTCTCTCATGGCATCAAGTCGGGAACCAAAAGTGGCCTACTCTTCTCGATAGCCCACAGTTTAGTCGAGTTCACCCTAGTTATGCTATTAGCCCTAGGACTCCTAAGCGTAGCAAACGAGCCCGCAGCCATGCTCGTCGTGGGAGTTGCCGGAGGAGGGGCTCTCATAGTTTTCGGTGCAATGCAGATACGCGGTTCATTCTCATACAAACCCGAAGAAACAAAAACTGGGCAAGAAGCTACCCGAAACCTCTTTTTGATTGGTTTGGCATTAACGGGTTTGAATCCTTACTTTATTGTTTGGTGGCTCACTATTGGCGCGACTCTGATTTTTATTTCTCTTGAGTTTGCGGGCTTAGCTGGTGTCGTTTTCATGTATGTTTGTCACGTTTGGGTGGACTACGCATGGCTTATTCTTGTTGCTGCCTTAGCGAAGAGGGGCGCCAAGATTTTACGATTCAAGTGGTACCGCGTATTGATGGCTGTTTTCGGGGTGGTCCTAATCTACTTCGGATTCTCCTTTCTCATAGATTCTCTAGGCTTTTGAGACCCAGCAAGGCAGAGTACAAGAAAATGTGCACACAACCTACATTTTACGTGTGTACGCCGTCGATTTTGGTTCCGCAGTAAGTGCACGCCGAGTTTTTGATTTTGTTTTCGAGGATGCTGTAACCGAATCTTCGAATCAGCAGTTTTCCGCAGTTGTGGCAGTAAGTGTTTTCTCCATTTTCGCCGGGCACGTTTCCCTCATAAACATACCTTAGCCCCGCTTCTAATCCAATTTCTCTGGCTCTTCGTAGAATCGTGACGGGTGTTCTAGGCAGGTCTATGAGTTTATATGTGGGATGGAACTGTGTGATGTGCCAAGGCGTTTCCTCGCCCACCTCTTTGATGAACTCCGCAATTTTCTGTAACTCCTCTTCTGAGTCGTTGAGAGTTGGAATTATCAGGGTTGTTATTTCAGTCCAGATTCCTAGGCTCTTGTATAGTCGGATGGAATCCAACACAGGTTCTAGGCGGGCGCCGCAGCTCTTCCTGTAAAACTCATCACTGAAGCTTTTCAGGTCGATGTTGGCGGCATCCAAGTATGGGCTTATCTCCCGTAATGCCTCCTCGGTGATGTAGCCGTTCGTCACGAAAACATTCTTGATTCCCTCTTCGCTGGCTAGCTTCGCTATGTCGATGGCGTACTCGAAGAAGATGGTGGGTTCATTGTAGGTGTAGGCTATGCTTTCGCAGTTGCTTAGTTTAGCCGCCAAAACAATCTCCTCAGGCGACACGTCCTGCCCAACTATTATGCCCCGCTCTTTGGGCAGCTGAGAAATGTCATAGTTTTGGCAGTTATCGCATCGGAAGTTGCATCCCACCGTGGCTATGGAATATGATCTGGAGCCGGGAAGAAAATTGAATAATGGCTTCTTCTCGATGGGATCCACGGAACGAGCTGCAACCCTGCCGTATACGAGACTGTAAAGTTTCCCGTTCCTGTTCTCCCTGACCCCACAGATTCCCCTCTTAGAATCAGCAATTCCGGAGCAACGGTGACTACACAAATTACAGTTAACAGTTTTATTCTCTAACTTTTCGTAAAACATCGCTTCCTTCATCACAGAAGCCCTCATCTAATACAAAACGGAAACAGCGCACTTAAACTTTCAAAGACTGATCTACCAGATTTCCCTTTCACATGATTTTGCTCTTGTTCGTGGTTATGATGTTCACAGTTTTAATCTTCCTAATGGAGGTTCACGGGTTGAGAGCAAATGATATTAGCCTAAAAACAATAGAATATATTATTAAGAAAGGTGGCTTTTATGGCTAAATTCCGAGTGGAAATTGACCACGCTGTCTGTCAGGGGTTTGGGGCATGCGTTGAGTTATGCTCCAAGTTCGATCTTTCTGATGAGGATGGAAAGTCTCATGTTGAAGGCGCAAAAAAAGTCGCCAATGGAGAAACCATAGCACTGGAAGAACTGACTTGTCACAGAGAAGCAGCTGAAGCTTGTCCATTCAATGCTATTCACATCATTAACCTAGAAACAAACGAGAAACTCATCTAAACTTTAGGTGAGCCAGCTTGATAACTAACAAACTTTCACTACTAGTTGGCGGAGAGGCTGGAGCAGGAATAACACGTTCCGGCTTTCTATTCGCCAAAACCTGCCTAAGAGGGGGACTCTACGTCTTCGGCGCCAACGACTACCAATCCCTCATAAGAGGCGGACACAACTTCTACACAGTCAGAGCAGACAACGAAGAAGTTTACTCCCAAGCAGACACCATAGACCTTCTGTTAGCCCTCAACAAAGAAACCATTCATCTCCACAAAGACGAACTTGTTTCAGGCGCTGGAATAATCTACGACGGAGACCAAATCAACATAACCAAAGAAGAACTTGGAAGAAACGACATAAAACTCTACCCAGTGCCCATGCGAAAGACAGTCAAGGAGCTTGAAGGACCACAAATAATGGAGAACACCGTGGCTTTAGGAGCAGCAATCGCCCTCTTAGACTGCGACCCAGAACTCCTGAACAGCGTATTAAGGGATACTTTCAACCCAAAAACTGCTGAACTAAACATAGAAGCCGCAAAACGAGGATACAACTACATCAAGGAACATTACACAGACGACTTCGGATACAGACTGAAGAAAACAGGCTCAGCTGGAAAACACAGAATCTTTCTCACCGGAAACGAGGCAATAGGCTTAGGAGCACTCAATGCAGGCTGCAAGCTCTATGCGGCGTATCCCATGACACCAGCCACCTCTATACTCCACTTCCTAGCGCCCCTAGACAGAGAATACAAGATGGTTGTGATCCAAGTGGAAAGCGAAATAGCAGCAGTCAACATGGTCGCCGGCGCCTCCTATGCCGGAGTGAGAACAATGACAGCCACGTCTGGAGGAGGCTTCTGCCTAATGACCGAGGGGCTGGGCATGATCGGAATGACCGAAACCTCACCTGTCATAGTCCTAGTTCAGAGACCCGGACCCAGCACAGGACTTCCCACCTACACGGCGCAGGGAGACCTCAGATTCGCCATCCACGCATCACAGGGAGAATTCCCTAGAGTCGTAATCGCCCCGGGAAACGTCGAGGAATGCTTCTACACTACCTTGGAAGCCTTCAACTTGGCAGAGAAATTTCAGATTCCAGCATTAATCATCTCGGACAAGTATCTGGCGGAAAGCAATGGAACCTCTGAGCCTTTTGACCAGAACAGAATCGGAATCGACCGTGGAAACCTCATAACCGAAGGCGCATATGCGGGAGAGGAAGAATACAAGCGGCACAAGTTCACAGAAAACGGAGTCTCCCCCAGAGCCATGCCCGGAACAAAGGGCGCCATAGTACGAACCAACGCTGACGAACACAACGAACTCGGATACACAACCGAAGACCCTCAGTTGTCAACTAAAATGGCGGATAAACGGTTTAAGAAACTGGACGCACTCACCAAAGAACTGGAAAACTATGAGACAGTCAAATTTTATGGTCCAGAAGAAGCAGAAGCAACAATTCTGGCATGGGGATCCACGAAGGGACCCATAAGAGAAGCCCTGAAAATTCTCAGCAAGGAAGACATCACAGTCAATTATCTGCAAATCGTGTATCTGACTCCCTTTCCAGCCGGTAAGATTCAGAGAATAATACAATCAGCCAAGAAGACCATTGTGGTGGAGAACAGCAAAACCTCCCAGCTATCCAGCCTAATACGAGAACATCTTCTCACAACAGTAGACCACAAAATTCTGAAGTACGACGGGAGACCCTTCAACCCAGAAGCTCTTTCCCGAAGCATAAAGGAGGTGCTCTAAGTGGTAACTCTAGACGATTTGAAGACTCCAAAAACGAACACTTGGTGCCCCGGATGCGGAAACTTCGGAATCCTGATGGCATTCAAAAAAGCCCTCATAGAACTTGGACTTGAAAGAGAAGAGGCTGTGCTTGTGTCAGGCATAGGTTGCCACGGCAAAATGGTCAACTACGTAAACATAAACGGATTCCACGGCATCCACGGCAGAGTATTACCCTTGGCAGCAGGCATCAAGCTCGCAAATCCCAACTTAATCGTGGTTGGTTTTGCTGGAGACGCTGACCAATACAATGAGGGTTGGGGTCACTTCACCCACGCTGTAAGAAGAAACATTGACATGACCTTGATTGTGCATGACAACATGGTTCTCGGCTTAACTACAGGTCAGGCAACCTCTACCAGCCAGCCCGGGTTTAAATCGAAATCGACTCCTTTCGGGGTTATACCTCCCATGCTGAATCCGTTGGCTCACGCTTTGGTTAGCAACGGCACCTTTGTGGCTAGAGGCTTCTCAGGCGACATGTTCCATCTAAAAAACTTGATTGTAGAAGCAGTAAAGCACCGAGGCTTCGCATTCATTGACGTCTTCCAGCCCTGCGTTACCTTCAACTACCTAAACACCTACGATTGGTTCCGCCAAAGAGTGTACAAACTGGAGGAAGAAGATCATGACGTAACCGACCGAAAAAAAGCTTTGGAGAAGGCGCTTGAATGGGGAGACAGAATACCAATCGGAATCTTCTACAAGAAAGAGAGACCCACATACCACGACAATCTTCCCCACGTAAAAGATGAAAAACTCACAAAACTGCCCACAAAAAACGTGGACATAACATCAACCATAAACGAAATGATGTGATAAAACACTTTTTTGGGTACTTGCAAAAGTCCAGAGTATTGACGATTAAACGTCCATCATGAGCTTCAGGTGGATGAGCGGGGCCTTTCTTTCTGTCAGCCTCTTTACTCGAGGCAACACTTCTTGGAGGATGTGCCACGGCTCCAAAGTAATCTTGTCATTTGGCATCTTTCCACCGTTCATGTTCAGACGGTACGCTATCTCCTCGATTATCAGATTCTCCGCTATCAACTCAGCCATGCACAGCTCACCTTCGTTAATCAGCTTCTGCACAACCAGCTTCTTCAGCTCCTGCCCCTCTTCCATCCGTTCAAAAATCTTCATGGCTTTCCTTTTAATCTTAAGGTGCCGTAATGAAAACTGAGGCATCTTCTGGCAAAGTGTAACCCGCTCCCTCCATTTTCCCAACCACTGCTTGGTCCAGACTTTCAAAAACTCCTTAATCTCCTCTTGGCGGTCTTCAGTATTCAAGGCTTCTTCAATATCATCGGAGTTTGTGGCGCTCAGTTTCAGCTTTAACCAAGTTTCTAGGTCTTGATAAGCGAAATCTAAAAGTCTCCTTTCCGAACCATAAAGGTCTAAATCAGGAATTTCCTTTTCTAGCTCCCCAGCTAACAAAGGCATAATCACAGGATTTCTTGAGGCGCAAAGTTTGGCGCTAGGCATTTCCTTGAACCTCCTTCGAGGAGTGTGTACTACACTTTTGTGGGGGTATTTGAGGTTTTCCAATTTTTCTGTATATATTCAAAGCAAAGAATGGGAATTATGTTATGGGGACATTTTGAAGGCTGGATGCAAATCCAACAGTTTTAAATGAACAACCTTCTATGGATTAAACTAAAACAGGAACACATTGGAGCACTGGCTTTTGGATAAGGCAACTGGAATGGCAAAATCGTCGGCAAGGGGCGGTTTCAAACTCTTCATAGGCGTAAGCGTCTCTAGCATCGTCACAGCTGTTGGTCTAATACTCGTATTGCGTTTGCTGGGTGATCCAGACGAGTATGGTATAATCATAACTGCATTAATTTTTCCTGCTATCCTCGGTTTGTTCAAAGATTGGGGCACAAACTCGGCCATGATAAAATATTTGGCGCAATACAGGTCTGAGAACAAACCCCAAAGCGTCAAAAACGTCATGGTCACAGGACTACTGTTCGAATTGGTTACCGGCGGTCTCCTTACTTTGCTGTGCTTTTTGCTGGCAGACTTTCTTGCAATAAGCGTCTTTCAGGTACCTGAGGCAAAAGTTCTGATAGAAGTTGCGTCTCTCACAATCCTTGCTGATTCATTTCTTAAGGTTTCCCAGTCCACTTTTATTGGCTTAGAAAGAATGGAATTTCACAGCTTGACGCTGATCTTAAACGCTGGTATACGATGCTTTCTTGCGCCCCTTCTTGTATTTCGTGGTTACAGCGTCTTGGGTGCTATACAAGGACAAATTGTGGCACAACTTACCGCCGGAATTATTGGGCTCATAATTTTTTATGTCGCATTTTTCAGGAACGCAGAGAAAACAGCATGGAGCGAATTGGATATTACTGGAACCCTGAAGACTTTGCTCAGATACGGTTTGCCTCTTTCTGTTTCAGTTGTAATAGGCGGATTCTTGCCACAGTTTTATAATACTTTGCTAAAAGACACAACTGCTCTAGGCAACTTAGGGGCAGCCGTTAACTTCACGGTTCTAATAAGTTTTTTCACGGTACCCATAGCCACAGTACTATTTCCGGCTTTTTCAAAGCTTAAAGCGGAAGAGGAGAAGAAAACCCTTAGGGTTGTGTTCCAGTCTTCTGTTAAGTATGGAGCGTTGCTTACGCTTCCGGTAACTTTGATGATTATGGTTTTGTCAGAGCCTCTAGTTTTCGCTGTTGTCGGCACGGAATATACTGAGGCGCCCTTCTTTCTGACTTTATATTCCATCATCTACCTTTATGCTGCATTTGGGAATCTTAGTTTGGGGAATTTTTTGAACGGTCAGGGTAAGACACAAATTACAATGAAGATGGCCCTCATAACTTTGTGCATGGGATCGTTGTTGGGTTGGACGCTCATCCCGCAGTTTGGAGTTGTAGGGTTGATAGTTGCAAATTCGATCGCTGGATTCCCGAGTTTGTTTACGGGTTTATGGTGGGTAAGGAAGCATTTCGGTGCAACAATAGATTTGGTATCTTCAGCCAAGATTTTCTTAGCTTCTGTGATTGCTGCAGTGGTTACTTATTTGCTTTTGTCACAGCTTAACTACAACTACTGGATAGAATTGATTACAGGTGGCATATCCTTCTTGGCTGTCTATTTGGTGACTGCCCCATTGATTAGAGCCGTGGACAAAAAGGATGTAAGGCATCTGAGGGAGATGTTGAGTGATCTAGGTCCACTCTCTTATATTTTCAACATACCCCTTAAGATCATGGAGAAACTGTTAGGAGTCTTCGAATTCTAACTTGCATGTTCTTTGATTCCATTTTTTGTTGGCTTGTCGGCTTTTCTACTGGGTAATCCTTAATAAATAGCTGCTCCCCATTCAGTTAACATCATGAGAAATGCGTTAGGAGCGTAAAAAGCGCTTATGGCTAAATTCAAGATAATAATCTCAGACCCGGAAACCGGGAAGTCACAGTCCGTGGAAGTGGAGGAAAGTCAGGCGGTTCCCCTGATTGGCAGGAAACTGGGAGAAGTTATGGATGGAGCCGCTGTTAAGTTGTCCGGCTATAAGCTGAAGTTAACTGGGGGATCCGACAAGGATGGATTCCCCATGAGACCAAACATCCACGGAGGAGTTCGTGTGGGTGCCATCTTAAGTGAGGGTGTGGGCTTTCATCCGTCTAAACCGGGAGAGAGAAAACGGAAAACCCTTCGCGGCAACGTTATAACAGAATCGATTGTTCAAATAAACATGAAGATTGTTGAGAAGCCAAAGAAGAGCAAAAAAGCGGAAAAGCCAAAAGCAGAGGAAGCGAAAGCAGAGAGCGCACCGACCGAAGAAGCTACCAAATAAACCTGAACAATACAGGATTTTAGTTAAGCACTGATTTGGCTGCTCGAGTCCAACAGGCTTCGAAGAACTGGTAGTGGAGAAAGCGACACTCCTTTATGAGATGGTTGAATGTCTAGAATGGATAGCTTTTTAAAATCCTGAATTGCTTCTTTTTAGAAGGAGTTGTTTGATCGTTGTTGACTAAGATCGTTACTGATGAGCAATTGATTAAGTTGTACACTACACCTAGCTATCTGGTGGCTGTAGATTACCCAAAAAAGGAAGTGAAGTTACATACTGTTGATTGTATGTTGGCTGACCCAATTAGTTCCGTAGGTGTTAAACCGTCAAAGGCGAGGGAGAATAAAACTGGAGAGTTCTGGGTTTCAGAAAGCCGTGATGAAGCTAATTCGAAGGCAGAGGAAATAGCCAAAAATAAAGGATATACGTATACAATTTGTCCCATCTGCGACCGATAAAGTAGCATATTAGGAGACTAATAACAGTTCATTGTTGAAAACAGTCTTTTTCTGTAAAATCTAAGAGAGATAAAAGTAAAGTTGCTAGCTTGTTCTAGTTTTGATGAAATTCAGAATTGCCTTGATGCTTGTTTCCTTTTTTTGTATTCTTTGTACATGCTCTCTACTTGTTGTCTGCTGACGTATCCTTTGTGAGGACGAAATCCTCCTTTAAACCCCCTCGGAATATGCATCAATTCGTGAATCACAGTTTTTTCTTTGTCTTCTTGGCATAATTTGTCATAACGCTCAGAAAGCACCTCAATAACGTATGCTGGTGGGAGTCCAAGCGCCTTTTGCCAGATCTTTCCAAATCCGTGAATCCGAGCGATTATTCGCTTAGATTTTGAACCCTTACTTCGATAGCAATGAACAGATTGAGGAACAACATGAAACAAGTCCAGTCTGTCGATAATTTCATCAACTAACATTTTGACGTCTGGAGCTTCTAGATACTTTAAAGGCAATTTTCTCATTCCCGAAACTAGCTGATGTTTTTAGGAGAATGCTTAATATAAACTGTTTAGAATCTTAGTTGCATAGCATTACACTAACTCTAGGAGATCATCATGTCACGAAAACGAAAGAATCCTGCACCTCTCCCTCAGCAACCTGAAGTCAACATAGGAACCATAGGTCATGTAGATCATGGAAAAACAACGTTAGTGGAAGCCATAACTGGAGTTTGGGCGGCAAAACACAGCGAAGAACTGAGAAGAGGCATAACAATAAAACTCGGTTACGCTGACGCCCCAATATTCAAGTGTCCAAACTGTGAAGCTCCTCAATGCTACTCGTCAGACCCTACATGCCCCAAATGCGGTTCTAAATGTGAGTTTGTCAGAGCTATCAGTTTCGTTGATGCTCCTGGTCACGAAGCCCTCATGGCCACTATGCTTTCTGGAGCAACAGTCATGGACGGAGCTATGCTGATAATTGCCGCAAACGAGCGGTGCCCGCAGCCCCAAACGCGGGAACATCTGGCAGCCATCGAACTGGCTGGAGTAACGAACATCATCATTGTCCAGAACAAAATCGACATCGTTGATGAGAAACAAGCCTTAGAGAGCTACAAAGAAATAGAGTCTTTTGTGAAAGGAACCGTGGCGGAAGGAAAACCCATTATTCCTGTCTCAGCTCAACATTCGGTGAACGTCGACGCGGTTCTTCAAGCCCTAGAGAAGAACATTCCCACTCCCCATCGGGACCCAGACAAGCCACCTAGAATGTTTGTTGTACGCTCTTTTGACGTGAACAAGCCCGGCGCTTCGATTGATGAACTGTTGGGAGGAGTCATCGGAGGAAGCATCTCCCAAGGAAGATTCAAAGTTGGAGACGAAATCGAGATTCGCCCTGGAATCAAAGTTGAAAAACAGGGAAGAACATTTTACGAATCCATCTTCACAGAGATTACAAGTCTGAGTGCGGGGGGAAAAAATGTTAAAGAAGCCCAGAGCGGAGGCTTAGTTGGAATAGGAACTTATTTAGACCCATCGCTAACCAAGGCGGATGGTCTCACAGGAAATCTGGTGGGAAAACCCGATTTGCTTCCTCCAACCCGATCTGAACTTGTCTTGGGCACTAAGCTCTTGAAACGGGCTATCGGAACCAAAGAACTGGTGCAAGTTGACCAGATAATAAAGGGGGAACTTCTCCTCCTCGATGTTGGAACAACTATAACCCTCGGAAATGTTGTGTCCACAAAGAAAGACGTTGTCACCCTCCAGTTGGTTAGACCCGTCTGCGCCGAAGAAGGCGCCAGAGCGGCTATAAGCAGAAAAATAGCGAACCGGTGGCGTCTCATAGGATACGGAATAATCCAAAGTTAGCATTCCTGTTAGCTTGGATAAAATCAAAGAGGGAAACGTAACTACTTATTTCTGATTTTTTAATCAGTTGATTAAAATGATGGCGCTCCGCCTTCATTAACCACACACTACATATGTCGGCAATTTTGCTTCTCGTAGAATATATCTCTCGTTTTAGAGGTCAGAGTAAAGCAAAAGGTTTCTTGGTTTTTGAGAAATGTCTTTAGAGACGATTCTTATGAGTTTTTCTTGTCCAAAAGGTGAAGAAGACGATCTGATGATTCTTTTAAGGTTATGTTTCAAGACACCAACAGCCTCTTGCTCTGTGTGTCCACACAAAACGATTATTACATAGGAATATCCGCTTAAGTAATCTACAACTTGACCAACCAGTCTATTTATTTGGCTTTTTCGTTTTAGATTCAGCTTAAGCTCAATACCGATTTCATCATCTATTGCAATGTCAGCTAAACTTCGTCCAGCTTCCTTCTTGATGAAATGTTGCCCCGAAGAATCAAAACCCCAAATTGGCGAACTGAAAGCACCGCTTCCAGAACGATTCAGCTTTTTCCGCAAAAATGCTAGGAGGTCATCTCGGTATTTGCTCTCAGTTGAGTATTCAGCTTGTGGATTCCAATCTTTGATTGTTTGAAGAACAGTGTCAAATAAACTACCCAAACCCAACCCCGTATATTATATATTGTTTCTTAATATAAGTGTTTTGAACAAAACCATCCCTTTCTCAGAAATCATGGATTAAAAACAAAAAGCTTACGTAATATCTCTAACCATAAAGCTATGGGGTCTACACGTGCCTGATTCAGAAGAAGAGCCAGTTAAAGTTGTTTTAGACGCAAACTTCTTTTTTGTTCCCTCACAGTTTAATCTTGACATCTTCGAAGAACTGGCAAACCTGTTAAATCAACGGTTTGAACCCATTCTCCTTTCCTCGACGCAAAAGGAGCTTCAAGGACTCGCCAAATCAAGTTCTCCAAAAAAGCGGAAACAAGCACAGTTAGCTCTTAGATTGGCTGAAAAATGTCATGTTGTTCCCGCTGAAAAAGGTTTAAGGGAGACCTATGATGACGTGATTGTTAGAGTGGCAGCAATGTGGAAGTCTCCTGTTGCCACAAACGATCGGGAGCTCAGGAGAAGACTGAGAAATCTTGGAGTACCAGTTATTTTCTTGAGGCAGAAACATCGTTTGGAGTTGGAAGGCGCAGTATAGGCTTATAAATGGGGGCTGTCTTTTATTTGGAGGCGAAAGTTCCACGTATGTAATAGAAGGTACTTTCGCATAAAAGTCATCAATTTAAGAATAGAAAGAATAGGTGAGAATGAGTGTTCAAACTTGTAACTCTAGAGGATGCAATTCGGATACCGCCGGATAGATTTGGAGAAGACATCGATAATGTAGGTTATGAACAGTTAAAAATGAAGTACGATGGCATGGTAGATGAAGAGCTTGGCTATGTAATAGCCGTTACACAGATCAAAGTTAATCCCTTCGGAAAAATCATCCCCGGAGACGGTGCCACCTTCCACAAAGTCGAATTCTCTCTTCTCACGTTCTTTCCGAAGATTCAGGAAGTCATAGAGGGGGAAGTTGTAGAAATAGCGGAATTCGGAGCCTTCATCCGTATAGGACCCGTTGACGCCCTCCTTCACGTATCTCAGCTAATGGACGACTACATTTCCTATGACGAACGACAAGGAGTTCTTATGGGCAAAGAAACGAAAAGGAAACTCAAGACTGGAGACCGCGTGCGAGTTCGCATAACAGCTGTTTCTTTAGGTCGTAGCGGAGGTTCCGGGAAGATAGGGGTAACTGCTAGGCAGCCTTTCCTTGGGAAGATTGAGTGGATTCGGAAGGATGTGGAAAAGATAGAGGGAGCCGGTGCAGAAGATTCAGGGGATGCCAAAACAGCAGGAGAATCAAAGAAATGACAGACAAAGCATGTAGAGAGTGCCACATAATATCCTATGGCTCTATATGTCCTAACTGCAAGGGCACCAACCTAAGCGACGACTTCTCCGGTGTAGTGGTGATCATTGATCCTGAGGGCTCGGCTATAGCTCGCGCCATGAAAGTGAAGGAAAAAGGACACTACGCGCTTCGAGTAAGGTAGGTAACCAGAATTCGTCTCCTAACTAATGAACTACGCAAGGAATTGAAGAAGCCTCAGGGACTGTTGATTGACGGTCCCTTAGAAAAAACCATGAAGAGGCTGAAAGAGCTTATCGAGAAGGAAAAACCCTCAACGGTCATTTCTGTGGGCGACATAGTGTCCCGCAACATGATTGAATATGGCATCTCTTTGAATGTGTTAATAGTCGACAACAAGGTTATGAGAAAACCCATCCAACCGATAACGGTGGACGCTGACCAAACGTTGTATGCAAAGAATCCTCCGGGAGCCATAACTGACGAGGCTTGGGCTGCCATAAGAAGCGCTATTGAGCAAAAGGGAAAAACAAGGGTGATGGTTGACGGGGAGGAAGATTTACTTGCCCTCGTAGCGGTGCTGTCTGCGCCCGAGCATGCCCTAGTGGTTTATGGACAACCTCACGTAGGAATTGTCGTAGTCAAGGTTACAGAAGAAACAAGAGAAAATATGCGGCGTATCGTGGATGCCATGGAGGAATCTTCGAAAAGCTAAAGTAAGGGGGATGTGTCAAATCATCAACCTGCGGAAGTGTAGTGATGAAGCTTAAGATCGTCTCGAAAGAGCAGAACCCTCTAATGAAAAGAAATGAAGTAACCTTCAGCGTCGAACATGCCCAGACTGGGGGTACTCCAACCCGCGCTGAGGTTAGGAAACAGCTTGCAACCTTGCTGAAAACAAAGCTTGAGTTGGTTTACGTTAAACAGTTAGAAACAAAAACAGGCACAATGGTTGCCGTTGGCGAAGCTAACGCTTACGACTCCATCGAACAAGCTAAACTCATGGAACCCAAACACATAATCGCCAGAAACGCAACCCCAGAAAAGCCTGAGGAGTCACAAGCCCCAGAAGAACCAACAGAGAAAGAGGAGGAAAATTAGATGTCAAAAAAAGAAGCTGGAGCGAAAAAGGCAAAAAAGAAACGAAGTGGAATAGCTTCATACTACAAAATTGAGGAAGATGGGCTCAAAAGATTGCGTCCCAACTGTGAACGGTGCGGACCCGGATACTTTATGGCTGACCATGGTGACCGTTACACGTGCGGACATTGCGGTTTAACCCGATACAAACAACAAGCCTAAACTAGCCAAGTTTTAATAGTAAACTTGGAATACAGAGATTGTGGATGATCTGAAAAATGGTTAATGTAAGAGTTTTTGTGAAAAACATTTCCGCTGAGAGTTTCTGGGATATCGGAAAGCCTATTCCGCCTGTTCAGATAGCCACCAATCTCAACGTGGTTGGAATCAACAAGAAAGGTGAAGACCTGCTGGAGGTTCCTTTTGTTTTCACCATAAATTACACTCCAGGAGTGGCTCAAATCAGCTTGAAGGGAAAGAGTCACGTGAAAGGGTCAAAAGATGAAATTCAGCAGATTCTTAAGGACCATAAGGAAAAGAAGCCTCCTCCACCCATTATCCTCCAATCTATATCCAATGTTGTTTTCTTAGAGTCAGTGATCATATGTCGAAGCCTAAACATTCCACCGCCTATTCCACTCCCAAAAATTTCTCCAGTACCAAAAAAGAAACGGTCTGAACCAACCTATAGAGCCTAAGCTAGCAACTTTACTTTTATCTCTCTTAGATTTTACAGAAAAAAGACTGTTTTCAACAATGAACTATTATTAGTCTCCTAATATGAATGCTAGCAGCTTTTTTGTGTCAAGTTTATGCTTCCAGAATTTTCAGAAAAAACACTGTTTTCAACAATCCACTGTTATTAGTCTCCTAATATGCTTGTAGACACGTTTAGAGAACAAATTATTATCTTGCTTGGAAAAACAGAAAAAAGCTAGATTTCAACAATGAAGTAATATTAGTCTCCTAATAGAATCGAACACAAAGTTAGCTTCTCTTGTGTCCTTAGAGTTCATGATAAAAAGTAGCTATGTTGAAGAACTATCTAAAATAATATCAAAGCTCTAAATCTTTTTTATTATTTATTTCTTGGTTTCAATCGCTTTGAATTTTACCCTCAGGGGGTGTTATATCTCAATTTTTACGGGATTTTATCTACTGTTTTTTTATCCATTATGTTCAAAAACATAATTGGTTCTTTTCGTCCTTCTTGTTTTGGAAGCAATTTAAATCCATATTTGTCATAGAAACCTATTGCTTTTTGTATGGCGTTTAGAACTAAGAACCTACAGCCTATCTTTTCCGAATGTCCTAATGATTGGGCATGACAAAAATCACAGATATATGTACCAATACCATGCTTTTCCTGTAAATCATTACATACAGCTAACTGACTAATTTGAAGTGCTGGATAATTCTCTTTGCCAATTGGTAGCTTATCCTCTTCATTCATTTTTCGTTTTCGTAAATCTGCCATACTAAGTGTTACAAAACCAATTAACCGCTTTTCATAAAAGAATAGATACGTGACACCTAATCGTTCATTTTGGAAATCCATTGCCTCTTCATAGATGAACTCGTCAATTTCTTTTATTCCACAAGAAAAACCACTAATATCGTGATGTTCTGACAGAATCTCGATCTCTATGTTATCTAAGTTCATTCTAAACTTAGAGTTGCATTAATCAAATTAAAAAGAGTGTCTTTTCAAAATAGTTTTTGCTCGTTTTATGCGTTCAACATCTTTAGCAGTTGGCTCTCGCTTCAGCTCTTGTTCAAGTACAGCGAATTGCTCTTCTGTCAACAGGGGGATTGCCTTCGGTTTCATTTGTTTCACGTCCACTTTGTGTATACTCGCATATACACAGGCGTATATATATCGGTCTCTATGCACCGTATAAATCTTATGAAAACATTATTAACATTTTAATTGTCTAGCTTACTTTTTTCCGCTTTTTCAACACCTTCCTCTTACGGTGTTTGGGTGATTATTTTTCCGCACTTGGGGCAGTGAATGTAACGTAGAGAAGATTGGGAGTCATAACCTGAAATTGTGGCATCTTTTTTAGGTAGGACATAGCCGCAGTGGCGACATGTGTAGGTGTCTTTGGGCATTCTCTTTTATCCTCCATAGAATTTTACGATGTTTTGTGCTGCCTTCTTTGAAATTCCATGCTTTCTTAACTGTTTGTAAAGGTTTTCGGATTCCTCGGCTGTAACCTTCTCAACTTCAGCAAGGAGGGGCAGCATATCACGTCCTAGGTGCAGTTTCACCCATATCTACCAGTCTAGTTCTGACTGCTTCTGCGACAAACTCGGTTACACTTCTATAGCCCAGATCGCTTCTGTTTTTGATCAATGCTTTTATTTTATTGTATAAGCCTGACGGCACATTCACTGAATCATAACCCTTAGCTGGCATCGGTTTGTCTCCTTAGTTTTTCTTCTATGGTTTAGTATAAAAGATTTATGTATGAATGGACATGAATAGCCATAAACTTCTATAGAGAAGAATGAAAAGCATAAATAACATGGTCAAAAAAAGGGTAGCAGTAACAATACGAGAAGACCTAGTGGATTGGCTTAACAAACAAGTAGAATCCATGCGCTTCCACAACCGCAGCCACGGCATAGAATACGCACTCCAAAAACTGAAAGAAGCAAACACCAACAAAAAAGAATAAACACTTTTAATCCAAAAAAAGAGCAAAAGCGTCAATCAGGGTGGGATGCAATAACCCACACAGCATTTTCTTTTAGATTCACCAAAGCTCCACAATGAACACGTCAAACAGTGTTCTCTGCAGGTTACACAATCTGCTGATCTCTTGGTTTTCTGAGAAAAAGGCTGTTTTCAACAATAATCTGCTATTAGGATCCAAATATACTGGGATTTGGACAAGAAATCTTTACCTTGCGTGAAAAAATCAGAAAAAACACTGTTAATAACGAAAAAAATAAAGTTAATTTTTGATGTTAGAAACCTGTCGAAAGTGCTTTTTCAGGGAAAAACATATCTGAGGTCAAAAATTCATGTCAAGGTTATTTCATGGTATGGTCGTTATCTTTTGATCCATGAAAAGTAATGTGAGGATAAGTAAAGAAGATAATTCTTCATTAAACTCATCATATCTAATTAGTGAATGAGCAAGTCCATTTCTTATGTTTTGACCTTCCTTTTTTATCAACAAAACATGAAGATATTGATATAAATCATTACCAATGATTTTTTGTAATTTTTTTATCCCAAAAAGTCTTCCAAGAGTTTTTTCTTCAACTGTCCCATTTTTGAAGACTCTTAATGTGTCTATGTTATGTTTCTTCAAAATTGAACGCAAAATTCCTTCGATTCTCAGACCCAATATTAGAATCGAAGCCATAAAATGTCCTTCGATATGTTCCAAAATCCCTGCTTCAATAAACGGAAAATGTTCTGCTAACAATGGATTAGCTTTTAACCTATCAAGAATGCATCTGAAGATTGGAAAACCGTTTTCTTTCAATTTATTAAAAACATCTTTTGAAAGTAAAGAATAATATTTGAGGTATAACAAATACCTGAATGTTTTATCATACTCTTTCTTCTTTTCCGGAGGTATTACTACAATGGGATTATTTGCTTCATCAACTATTATTGTATTAACCAATCCTGAAAAGACACTTTTTTCCCCAAGTTTTTCTACGAACGCTTCCACATCTTGTTCAACGGGCATTCTCAAAATCTTTACGACACTATCTAATACTTCTCTACAGTCCTTCCCTTTTGATTCTTCTGCAAACTTGTCAATCTTTTTATAAATCTCCGTCACGTCAGTTTTGACTTTTACTTCTGTGAAACTCAAATTAGAAAGGGATATCTTTTTACTCATTGAATTTTCCCCCAATTTGTTTTTATTGATTTTTCCTCATTTTTTCTTTTCCTAGAATAGGACTTTTGGAAATTAATTTATCCATATAATCCCACTTGATTATCCTTAGAAGTTCAAGAGAATTTTGGAAAAGGTTTTTCTTAGTTTTTTTCAACTCGTCTGGGTCTCTTGAATGAACCAAGTCATTTCGGATAGAAGCAAACTTTCCTCGAAGCGTGGAATATTTTTCTATTTGGTAGATGTTTTTGAAAACGTAGTTACCATCAGGATATTGGTCAAAAAGAATCTTAAAAGAATTGAGAAAACTTGTTTCGAAGTCCCCCGAAATAAAATCAGTAACAGAATGTTCCAAGAAGAACTGGATAGTTTTTATCTGCTTCTTTTCTTCCTCATCGTATTCCTCAATCTTCTTTTGTAGACGTTCATTGTAAAGTTCAAGCTGCTTGATTCGATTACTTACATCCCATTTTTCATTCAGTTCTTTCACCCTATAAGTCATATTTGTTATCTGAACTGAGACAAATACGAAAATTCCTAATCCATAGAAGAAAAAGAAATCGACTGAAACTTGAGGTGCATGTTGGGTTATACTAGAAAGAAGCACAGCGCTCCAAGTGAAAATGAGTAATGTGAACATCGAAGTTTTATAAACTGATGATGTTGTGAAGTTTCTTTTTTTAGTTTTTAGATGAGAAATCGATGCAATAACAGTGAATAGAATTTGAATTGAAAGATTAACTATTACAAACCATTGGTCTGGAATCCTTTGAGAAGACCAAACCATTATACTGAAGAAGGGAAAAAGGAGTAACGATAACATAGCAAGAAGGTATGAGACGCTGTAATCGACTAGTATTGCATATAAACCCACAACAGAAAGCACAGCAACGGTACTAACAATAATAGATTGTAGAGTTGGTGTGGTCACCGGAGATATAACGATAATCAAAAAAACTGTGACTATTACAGCACTCAAAAGACCTAGATAAACTCGAAAAAACGACCTAACTTTCAAAGTCTTCTCTCCATTTCTTTAACCTTTTGTGAGAGTTCCTTTGTTTTCATATTTTCTTGGAGCTTTGCTAACGAATTTGTGTGTTTGTGGAGCCTCGGGCGGGATTTGATCCCGCGACCAACAGCTTACAAGGCTGCCGCTCTACCGGGCTGAGCCACCGAGGCACGGTAGTCTTAACGGGTTTCGTTAAGTAAAATCTTTCTTATACTGACTAGCCTATAGATTTTCCGTTTCATAAAAAGTGAAAATTGATGAAAAACTGGAAATTCCAAGTTTTCTTTGTTGATGTTGTGTTGAATTAGTTTTATTTCTTGAAAATTTTTCTTATTTCTGGTGGTATGTTATCTCCGATTTCTCTGATGGCTTTACGCCTGAATTTGTTGATTTTTTTCTGTTTTTCTTCAAATTCGGTTGTGGTGTATAGTTTTTCTGGATGCAAGTAAATGTCGTCTACCATCCTTATCGCTTTGGGTATCTTGAAGCCAGTGGGCGAGTCTTCCCAGTCTTCAAGTCCACCTCTCAGCAGCGAATCAAGAATAGCCATAGTATGCTCCAAAGTTATCTCTCTGTACCGTATTCCTTCCCCTACTCCTCCAGTGTTCAAGAGATAAAAGTTCATGTGAGGTAAACCTTTCACGATTTCATAGAATCGGTTGACGTGAGCTGCCCTGTCGCCACACATGAACGGATCATAAAAGAACTCACTTCTTATCTTCCCCGCCTTTGTTGGATCGCCTGCCGAAGACTCCATTGCCTGCCCCAAAATCATCAAGGCCACCGTCTGATGCAACGTCAACTTTGCTATAGCCGGAATCATGGGTCCTCTCGTGATGAGAATCAGGTTATCAACCTTCTCCACGTCAATGTGGGAGCTGGCGTGCATAAAATCTCTTCTCGGTATAACTGCACGCCCATTTGTTGTCCTATCCACCATATAGAAATCCGGGTACCTGTCCCCGTTTATATGCACATTCTCGCACAGCGTCTCCGGCTTCAGTAAACCATAATAAATTTCCTGCTGGTCTCCAGGATTAACTCCCTCAGTTTTCACGAACACTCCCCCAGCTTCGAAGCCGTGAAAAGAACCGTCTGGCATGAGGGCTCCACCGTCATCTTGGATGAGCCAAGACTTTTCTTTCCCTTTTCTCGCCAATATTCTGCAAGTTGTACTTGTTTTCCCGTTGGCACTCAATGCCAAGAGCAGTGTTCTAGTGTTCCTGTGTTCTCCATGCACTGACTGGAGATAATCCTCTCTGCAGCCCGCGTGCAAGAAGATTCCCCCTCTTCTGGTTTTGGCGTTCCAGTCTTCTGCGGCGAAGACACCTTTCTTGTATTCGCCTATGTAGTTGCTGTTTCTGGCTAATTTGATCATCCTTCCATCGTCTAGCATCGCTAATCTTATTGTGATGTCTTTTTGGGGTAGAGGCTTCGTTTTGTTTGCTTCGAAAGCTTCGTCAGTGAAGAACAGAATCTGGTACGTTGGCTCTTTAACTTCTCCTTTTGGGGTTAAGAAGAGTTTTCCTCCTCCATAGGCAGTGTGAGCGAAGTTTTTAGGAACAATTAATCTAACTGTTGTTTTGCTGTCCTTGTTGCCTACGATTCTGTCAATGGAGATTAATGTTTCTTTGGCTAGAGCTTTTTCGCATTGGACCAAAAGTTGACGTTCTTCTTCGCCGAAGGGGGTGTCAACACTGTTTTCTGTAAACATGGCTGCTCTGGAGGTGGCTTCACTTTCAGCCACGAAGTTTCCGTATACTGTCTTCTTTATTCCGGGTTCTTCTTCCACAAGCTGCCTCATCTCTTCTTCGGATGGGTTGTCTATCCACCTGTTTTCCTCTATTGCTTTCTTTCTGATTCTCTCAGCGGTTCTCACGAACTCTTCTAAATTAAAGTTTGACATTACATTCACCAAGTTTGATTTTTTTGACGTGAACTATCCTATTTAATTAACTTTAAGTTAATTTTAGCCTAGCAAAACTCTTTTAAAGCAGAGAGGTTTTTAAATGTTTTGTTAACAAAATGTTAAGCTCGAAAGATGAACTGGAAAAGAAAATAATTCGTCAACTACTTGAAGATGGACGGCGACCCACTATTCACATTGCCAGAAATATCGGTGTTACAAGACAAACTGTTGCAAAGAAGCTTGAACAGTTGCGCACTTCGGGGCTTATATGTTCATTTGCTCCGAGATTAAACCATGAAAAGTTCGGTTTAACCATCCAAGCTTACGTTTTCATGCGGGAGGACCCAAGGAGCGAACTCCGAAATAAGAATGAGAACACAATCAAGAGTTTCCAGCAGGTAGCTGAGTTCCATCGGATCTTCGGAAAATATGATAGCCTCATAAAGGTGCTGGTGGAGAACAACGAGAAGTTGACTGAATTCGTTAAGAAGCTTCACAGTTTAGAAGGTGTTAGAGAAACAGAAACCTTCATAGTCCACAGCACAATAAAAGACAAACCCGAAGACCCCCTCAAAAAATCATTAACAACCTAATTCCATCAGTTTCCATGCTGGCAACAAAGGGAAATTTAGAGCTACTTTGGTTCCTGAATCACCAAATTATGCCAATATGTATTATAATGTAACCTAAATATGGTTGACCAATTGTTAGAGTAACAATTTCATCGCTTTGCGGTTCTATGTAAATCAGTCCCCCATCTGTAGTGTTGAAACACGCTATTGCATGAGCGCTGTCGAAAAATTCGATATATACGAAACCGCATCTGTAGCCCATCTGAAAGGCGTTGCTGTTGAAGTCGGCTGTGAAATCGTAACAAACGTAGGTTTTGTTGTAACTGTTTTCGTCTGTTTTATCTAAATTTATAAAAGCAATTGCCTCGTCATACGTTGGATCCCTTATGTACCAACCGCTTTCGGGTCCATCTTCTACGCCTTGAACATATCCTTCAACATAGCCGAGTTCGTAGCCTTCAGACTCACCCTCGGCATAACCTAAATTGAAGCTTTGAATCACTTCACTTTCCAATGACGTGACCTCAGATTGGAGACTTGAAACTTGCGTTTCTAAAGACAGAGTAAGGTTTTCTAATGAAACTACTTCAGATTGGAGACCTGAAACGTTAGCTTGTAGAGTTGAAACTTGAGTTTCTAAAGTAAGCTTTTCGTTTTCTAATGAGGCTGCTTCAGATTGGAGACTTGAAACTTGCGTTTCAAGAGCAGTCTTTTCGTTGTTTAGTGAAGTGGTTTCAGATTGGAGACTTGAAACGTTAGCTTGTAGAGTTGAAACTTGAGTTTCTAAAGTAAGCTTTTCGTTTTCAAGTCCAGAGATTTGGTCAGTTTTAATTTGCATTTCAATGTCTCTCTGGTTAAGCAGCATTACAGCTCCAAATACTCCAACAGATAGAACAACACAAATCAAACCGAGAGCTATGACCTTCTTCTCAACCATTGCGCATTTCCTCCAAAACACTAAATAAATGATTCCTTACGAAACCATATATACTCTTCGTGTGCTGAAAAGTTTTCTATCATCAAACAACCTCAAGTCTCCACTGCAAGAATGGAGCCTCGGGCGGGATTTGAGCCCGCGACCAACAGCTTACGAGGCTGCCGCTCTACCGGTCTGAGCCACCGAGGCGCTTCCAGTGAATTGAGGCCATAACACATTTTTAAGATATTCGGGAGCAAACAGCCCCCGCAGAGGTATCCATAAACTTCTCTGTTATTCTTGAAATAAATAATGATTGTAGATCATTTGCTGTTCATGTATGTGGATACAGCGCCTACAAGCCTATGCATGAAGGTAAGTTGATATCTCGTGTATAGGACTCATTTTTTATTTGTCTTCAGGAAGTAGAAAAGGATCACTCCAACCACGACAACTAATGCTACTATTACTACTACAATCCATATTATTGGCAAAGACATTGATTGCGGAGTCTCTGACCCTTCGGCTATGGTGAAGTAGATTGTTTCAGAAGCCCCAATTTGTCCATCTGTATCTTGTGCATAAACGGTTATACTATGCAAACCATCAGACAGGTCAGGTAAAGTTTTGTCTCCAGAAATTGTGACGTTTGCTTGTCCGTCTAAGCTGTATTTGATCCATGAGGTTGTTTCGCTCACCGTGAAGTTTAAGGAAACAGAGTTTACTGTGTATGTCTTGTTTTCTGGTGAAACAATGGAGATAGCAGGGGGACTTCCATAAGGCATAAGCGGAAAATTATCTTGGTTGTTTTGGTCAATAATATAAGGCGTATCTCCTAATCCGTCACTGCCCGTCTGGTTTTGATTGGAGCCGCTTTTCACATCAACACCAGTGTAATCGCTCCAATAATTGCCGCCTACTGGATAAGTGACATGCCAAGAGTTCATTGAGACAGCCACTGAGGAGTCATCTGTGCTAGCGTCATAAACCTGTATGCTGTTGCCGATGAAGTGGTTAGTTATGATCATGTTGTATGAAGACGAACTGAAACCAATGCCATACTTCTCGTTGTTTGTTATGTTGTTGGCGCTAATAATGTTTTGTGAAGAATTGAAGAGAAAAATCCCTCCAACGTTGTCGATTATACTATTTGAAGATATTCTGTTAACGGTTGAAAGCATGCTAAGCTGGATGCCTCTGTAGTTGTTTGTTATTCTGTTTCCCATAAGTAAGTTGTTGGAAGACTTGAAGAGCATTATACCATATTTATTGTTTGTTATGTTGTTTTGTGCTATTGTTGAGTCTGTTGTGGATACCAGTAATATGCCGTGCACATTGTTAGACAGTTCTATGTTTTGAACGGTTATATTCGTGCAGCTTACAAGGGCAAGAAACCCTACGTCTGGAAACGTGTCTGGAGTTATAACTAGATTTTCTTTACCTACAAAATAGTAGACTTTTTTGTCGTCGCTGATTGTGTTTGAGTCATCCATGTCGTTAATGAAATGTGAAACCTCACTGCCATAAACGGCGATGTTGTAAATATTGTTCATCCGATTATTTCTAAACACGTTGTCTGAAGAGTACATCAAATCAAGGCCAATCTCGTTGTCTGTTATGATGTTGTCAGTAATAGTGTTTTGTGTAGAGTTGTAGATACTGATTCCATTACCGTTGTTTTTTATGGTGTTTCCGGTAATTGTGTTGTACGATGATTCCGAAATATAGATGCCATACTGGAACCAGCCTTTTAGTTGTACATTCTTAATTGTTACCGTGTTTACGGACGAAAGTTCTATTCCTGTTTCCCCTTCTCCTTCAAGGGTGAAACCTGCACCATCAATTGTAACGCCGCTACACTGAACCAGAAATGCGTACACAACAAGATTATCTGTAAAAGTATATACATTACCATCCTGTTGAATGGGAACTGTAGCATTTGTTGAAGAGTAAACGCTTCCATCACTCAAAATGTAAACGCTTTGGTCACTATCTTGTGACTTAACTGGTTGAGTAGTGACTGCACATAAAGATATTACACATAAGAAAACTAAAAACGCAACCTTACTTTCCTTCATTCCGTTCCCTCTCCCCTTATCGTTGTATCAGAACCTTTGCAGGTCACGTGAGTTTTTTTAAGGTTTGTCGCTTCAACAACAGAAATCGTCACATCAATCATCTCTTTTAACTTTTCAACATGCTTTCTGATACTTTCAGCGCCCCATAAACTATAAAAAGCTTTTTCAGAATTAGACCCGTTTCATTCCAATCTAACCGACAGGTTAATTCGCATATTACTCGTGTATCAATACCCTATTTATTCCAAGTCTTCCAAAATGGGTTCTGCGATAACATGTGACAACCTTAGAGCGTTGCCTGTCCACACTCTACAGAACAATATACACTCTTTGACATCATCCTATTCATAACAGGTATTCTTAAGATACTCAGAAGCAAATATTACCTGCAGAGGTTCCCAAGTTGAGTTCAGCCAAAGAACTGGGCGAAAGAAAAATCATCGAACTCATTCTAGAATGCCTAGATCAAATGCCCAATCCGTTAATTCCCTTCGGAGACGACGCCTCAGCAGTAGACCTTGGAACCGACAAACTAGCCGTAATAAACATGGATATGCTTGTCGGAAAAACAGATGTTCCACGAACCATGAGCCTCTGGCAAGCCGCCCGCAAAGCAGTAATAATGAACATAAGCGACCTAGCAGCAAAGGGAGCACAGCCCCTCGCCCTCCTAGCCTCCATCGGATTACCCCCAAACCTGACAAAAGCGGATATACAGCAGATTGGCAAGGGACTAAACGCTGGCGCCCGCGAATACAACGCCTACCTATTGGGGGGCGACACCAACGAAGCCTCCGATCTAATAATCAGCTGCATGGCATTGGGAGTCTGCCGTAAACATCATCTGATCAAACGTAGCGGCGCAAAGCCCGGCGACTACGTGGCAGTAACTGGTTCTTTCGGAAAAACAGCCTCTGGACTAAAGATTCTGATGGACGGTCTTTCAGCTCCTGAGATAAGTGGAGAGCTTGTTGCCTCCGTCCTCATGCCCAAGGCAAGGGTAAAAGAAGGGATGATTCTAGCTCAATCTCAGGCGACAACAGCCTCCATAGACTCGAGCGACGGACTAGCATGGAGTCTCCACGAAATTTCCCGGGCTAGCAATGTTGGTTTTTATCTTGATAAGCTTCCGATAGCCCCTGAAGTGGAAAGGTTCGCGAAGATTCACGGTTTCGATCCTGTGGAACTAGCCTTGTATGGAGGAGAGGAATACGAGCTTCTGGTAACAATCAAACCAAAGCTCTGGCAAGAAGCAAAAAAAGCCGTGGAAAATGTAGGAGGTAACCTCATAAAACTGGGGTTAGTCACTGAAGAGAAACAGCTTCTGCTACAAACAGATGGAAAGCTCGTTTCTATAGAGGCTCGTGGGTGGGAACACTTTAAAACGGCTTAGATGAGAAACATAACAAAACTGGGAGGCAGTTTAATGACAATATCCTGTGATGTGGGCAGCTTACCATTCGTCGGTGATTCAAAGAAGTTTGTGGAGGGAGCGGGGCGTTTCAGCCTCTACTCAGCAGATGAATCGGCTGAATTTTTTGAGAAAAAGGTGCTTGAAGGTTTACTGGATAAAATTAGAGTAGGCATTGATGTTCCAAATTTTCCTCAGTTCCGGGATATGAACGAGATGTTTCTGTCTATGATGGATGGAGTAGAGCGAATTAAGGGGGGCTACTTAGAAACCAAGATTCCTTCTGTGAAGACAAACAGAAGTAGCATACCAGAGGTTATGGTGATAGAAAAAAACTCTCAGAGGATTCAGGAGAAGAAAGGTGCAGCCTTCGAAATGAGGATTTGTGTTACTGGACCCTACACGCTTTCTTCCTTTTTCCCTTATAAACGGGAGGACATATTCATCAGGCTAGGAAACGTCATTTCTCAGATCGTGGAAAACAGCATCTTCAATGATAAGCACGGCAGAGTCAGTTTGGTTTCGGTGGATGAGCCTGTCTTCGGATTACAAGACGATGCGTTAATCGATTTCGGTTCCGAAGGGAGAGAAAACCTTCGAAGGGCGTGGGAATCCATTTTCCACAAAGTCAAGTCCAAGAACGCTCAAACCTTGATGCATCTTCACAGCACAGTAGATGAACTCTTCTGGGATATAGAATCCCTAGAAATACTCGAGTCTCACGTTGACGATCCCCTCCAGCAAAAGAAAAACACCAAAGAAAAGTTGGAGTCAACGGACAAGTTTCTGAAGGCTAGTGTAGCAGTTAATGACTTCGATACGTTGATTAAAAAAAGGATTGCTGCAGATTCGCGAGAAAAACTGACTGAATCCGATGTAAACGAGAGGATTGCTGACGTTTGGACGGGCATCAAACATGGAACAGTTGATTCCGAAATCTTTCTTGAAAGTGTAGATGCAATGAAGAATCGGCTGGTTAAGGTGGTTGAACGGTTCGGTGCAGAAAGAGTTCCATACGCGGGACCTGAATGCGGATTAAAAGGATACCCAACGTACGAGAATGCACTTGAGTGCTTGAGACGCGTCTCCAGCGCCGTCAAAAGTTTCGAAAAATAATTGTTTGTTGTCTCTTAAACAAACAGGAATAAACGGTCAGAAAAAGAAAATTTAGTCTTCTCTTGGCTTTTCTTCCTTAATGGATGAGGATAGCGAAAGAAGATTGTGCATGATTTTGTAGGTTAGTCCCCAGATGATGTGGTTTTCTATTATGTAGGCGGGGTATTCTCCGAAACTGAATTTGACGGTTCCTTTGTGTTTGGCGAGTTCTTTTAGTGGTGTCCAGAAGTATCCCGTTAACTCTTCGTTCAATTTTATTGCTTCCTCCTTCTCTAGGAGGACAACGAAGGGAAGAATCTGCATTTCAGGTTTTTGTGTTGACCTCACAGGTTCCATTGCTCCGAGAAAGCGGCAGCTCTCGAGAAGGTTTATGCTGGTCTCCTCCACGGTTTCCCTAACCACGGTCTCCTTCAGATTCCGGTCTTCAGGGTCCCGTTTTCCGCCGGGAAGAGCGGTCTGTCCTGACCAAGGATCACCTGATTTCTCAGCTCTCTTAACAAACAAAACCTGAAAGTCCTGATTGGTTGTTCTCAGCAGCACAACAACTGCGGCGTTCGCATCCAGACTTTCTGATGTTTGCTTCAGCATCTTGGACAGTTTTTTGGCATACCCAATATAACTCACTTCTGTCCTCCACCTGTGGCTCTTTTAAAGTCATCCATGTATTTTAAACAAGATATTTATTTCTCTCATTTTCTTAATCGTCTTCCTGTCAACCTCTAAGCTCAAGTTTTCGATGTTTTCCTCCCAGAAAATCTCTTGAGCCGCCTTGCAGACAGGCTCGCCCTCATAGTCAGTGATAAGATAGCAGTGGGCATTCTGTTTCTCTCCGTTGCTTGCCACATAGAAGTTCTTGCACACAAACTTAGTCTCCTTGACTTTGATGCCCAGCTCCTCCACCATCTCCCTCTTCAACGCATCCTCTAGGCTCTCATTGGGTTTAACATGCCCCGCAGGCAAACACACAATCCCCGGATCAACCTTTTCGTCCAATCTGCGGCGCTCAACCAAAAACTTGTTTCATCTAGCAACTATTCCGACAACAACGCCGATAGCTTCCAAAATGTATCCTCTCAGTTCTAATTAGAAGAGGTTAAGCGCAGAGCATAAAATTTAAACCTTATCTACACTTGACTCTGCAAAATCTTACCAGTTTACACGTTTTGAGAAGCACAAAATAGGATTGCTGTCTGCGCAGTATGCTTTATAAGTTCCCAACAGAATATACCTCTGCTACTTTAGTTAACCATTTGTCGACCTCTGTAGTATGTGTAAACCTGCATTATGCCGCAAATGCATACGAAACGTCGACGGGTGCCAGCGATTTAGCAGATCAGGATTGAACAAGTGTGAACGCTGTAAGTGAGGGAATTAGGTATAGACTTCCTAGATTAATGGCTAATGTGGCGCTTGCTTTGTTTTTTGCGGGGATGAGTTACATTGTTCTATGGACGCTAAACAGCATTAGCACCGAAATCACATTTTTGTTACAGATAGGGTTATTGCTTGTGGCTGGAATTTTTCTAGTGCGCACATTGTTTGATGCCTTAACGATTGTCGATAATGTAACTGGGCTATTTTTGAGACGTTTAGGCATAAAAGAGGGCTGGTCTAGACAGAGGGTCTTCAACGACATTATCTACATAGTCGCCATCCTTTTGGTGGCTGCTGCAACCTTTCCTCTCTTCAGTGAACTATCAAATTTTGGACCGTTGTTGCAGGAAATCACTACATATGCTGCCTTGGGATTGATTCTTTTGTTCGTGTATGATATTGGACGAACTTTCTACAGAATTACCGAAGAAAAGGCTAACTCGGTTGCAGACAGGCTTTCACATTCAAGTAATGGTGAGGAGAAAATAAATGGAAAATAGTATTTGTACGATTGAACAGCTTAAAGACTTCATTGATCTGTCGCCTAAAGAAGAGAAAAAACTGAGACAAATTACGCAAAGGCATCCAATGCGTGTTACTGCATATTACATGTCGCTGATAGACTGGGACGACCCTTATGATCCCATAAGAAAGATGGCGATTCCATCATTTGAAGAATTTAACCTTCAAGGTTCCTATGACACAAGCGGCGAAGCAGAGAACACCAAATTGTCAGGGCTTCAGCACAAATACCAAGAGACAGCCTTGATTTTAGCCACAAACAAGTGTGCAACCTACTGCAGGCACTGCTTCAGGAAGAGGCTGGTTGGTTTGCAAACAAAGGAAATAATTGAACGTTTCGAAGATGCGGCAGAGTACATAAAACAACACGAGCAGATTAACAATGTTTTGATTACTGGTGGCGATCCCCTTGTGCTCGAAAACGGAATTATCGAACAGTTTCTTTCGATCCTATCTGACTTTCCGCAGCTAAAGTTCATGCGGTTTGGTAGCAGAGCACCAGTAACATTTCCATCACGGTTTGAGGACGATGAACTCTTAAGAATCCTCTCAAGGTATTCGCGTCCAGATAGACGGATATACGTTGTTACCCAGTTTAACCATCCAAACGAAATAACCAAACAGTCAATCAAGGCTGTAGATAACCTGATAAAATCAGGCGTTATCGTGAACAATCAAACAGTCTTGCTGAAAGGCGTCAATGATAACCCTACAACGATAGCAAATCTACAGAACAGACTGGTGAGTATCGGTGTCAATCCATACTATATCTTTCAATGCAGACCAGTCAAGAGAGTTAAACAGCATTTTCAAGTACCCCTATGCAGGGGGATAGAGATCATAGAAAAGGCGAAGGAGCACTGTAACGGTCACAGTAAACGGTTCAGGTATATTATGTCGCATAGAACCGGCAAGATAGAAATACTGGGCATATTCGACAATGAAATCTACTTCAAGTATCATCAAGCAAAAAACAGGAAGAAACTGGGCAAAATATTCACAAGACCAGTTAATGAAAATGCTGGCTGGCTAGACGACTTAAAATCAACTTCAGTGCGTGTGCTGGATGCTGCGCCCTATCTTTTGTAGTATTCATCCTCTGTAGCAGGGTATATTTCCAGTGCCTTCACGGGAGCATGGATTACGCGAGCTGTGTGTCGTGTTTTAGCGGGAACAAACAGGCTGTCTTTCTTCTTCAGAATGAGTTTTTGGTCTTCAAACATGAATTCCATCTCTCCCTCCAGAACGACGACAAGATGTTCTACGGGATGTGTATGAAAAGGAATCTTCACAGCTTCGTTTTTTAATTCAAAGTAGTTCAGCGTCAACTCGTTTCCGTGGACAAGCCTCACAAGAACATCTTTGTACAATTCCTTCGATGATAAAGAGTCCAATTGGAAAGACAACATGCAACTCACCATTAACGGCTCTCTTGTATTCTAAGGAACTGAGCAAGTTTATGTAAGTTGCGTCCCTGCGTGCAGGCGTTAATTAAGTTTCACTGTTCTAAGGTTGAGGTTTTGTTCGTTTGTGCCCGCATTCATGGTTGAAAACTGCACTCATACAAAAATATCTTATAGTCAATTTTTCTTGACCCACTACGAATTAATTTATGAATTTTAGTCAAAATTTCTTGACAAAAAACCTTTTTAATTTAGCAAGTAAAGTCTTTTTGGTGATAGATTGTTGAAAAGAATAACATTAAGACTCATCACAATATCGTTTTCTCTTTTTCTATTAGCCTCTATGTCTAGTGCTGTCTTTGCTTCTTCAGAGTTGTGGAAAACATATGGTGGAGAATTTGATGATGAGGCTGCTGCGATTGTTGTATCGTCTGATGGGGGTTATGCAATAGCGGGAGCAACTTCCTCTTTTGGTGCTGGAGGATCTGACTTTTGGTTGATTAAAGTTGATGAGAACGGAAACATGGAATGGAATAAGACTTACGGAGGACCAGAATCTGATGTGGCGGCGGCTCTGGTTTGTACGGCTGACGGTGGCTATGTTATGGTGGGAGAAACTAGGTCGTATGGTGAGGGTGAAACTGATTTTTGGTTGGTGAAAGTCGATTCTTCTGGAAATCTGCAGTGGAATAAAACGTTTGGAGAACAAACAGACGATATCGCGACTTGTGTGATACAAACTAATGATGGGGGATACGCTCTAGGTGGATATTGGCTAGAGAATGATGCGTCTAAGGACGTTTTATTCGTCAAAATGGATTCTTCAGGCAAAGTGCAGTGGACTAGACCCTATGGGGGAGCAGGAGAGGAAAGCGTCTATTCCGTGGTGCAAACTAGTGAAGGCGGATATGCCTTGGCTGGAGTAACAACTTCATATAGTGATGAGGGAAAACCAGACTTTTGGCTTGTTAAGACAGACTCAAATGGCATTATGGAATGGAATAAAACCTACACAGAGCAAAACACCGACTGCGCCAAATCTCTTATTCAAACGAGCGATGGTGGATACACATTGGCAGGTTTTGTTCGTCCAGCAATAATAGCTCCGTCAGATGTTTGGGTGATTAATGTAGACTCTACAGGTAATTCGATGTGGAACGTAACTTGGGAATCTGTAGACTATGCTATGTTTAATAGCATGATTCAAACTAGAGATGGCGGATATCTGGTTTCAGGAGCAACTCACTATTTAAGAGGCTTCGTGAACTTAAGTAGCTTCATGTTCCTACTCAAGATAGATGCAGATGGAATTATACAATGGATTAAAACATTTGACGGATTGGGCTATAACAATTCATTATTTGTTGCGCAAACAGAAAACGATGGCTACGCATTGGTAGGAACAACAAAGTCAACAGATGAAGGAAGATACTATGACATTTGGTTCGCAAAAGCTGACCCACACGGGGATGTTATCCCAGAGTTTCCATCATGGTTGTTTCTGCTATTGTGCATAACTGGATTGCTGGCAGTAGTAATAATCAAAAAGAAAACATTTCATCAAAAAATCATTGTTTAATATTACGTTTATACTACTGAAAAGACAACCCTACCAAAATCATGGAAGCAATACTAACGTAAACGGCTCTCTTTTTCCACTTAATCTCAGTTTTATCTTCTTTATTATTTCGTCTTCTTGGTTTAATTCGAGAGCGTAACCGTGCAAGTGCAAATCTTGATTTTTTCCTCAACTGTTCTCCCTAAATAGTGTATTCTTCAATGAGGATGTAAAAGCTAAGTAACTTTTCATTGTGTGATAACAAAACCCGAAAAATTGAGTCTGTAACTGTAAAGGCGAGCAAACGGTTTAACTGTCAAAAATACAAAAAATCCAAAATAAAGGCGAAGGTCAATGGTTGTACCTACAGTAAGGTTTATCTTGCCTGAGATATGTTTTCCCATACACAACGCATCTGCTGAAAAATGTGACCTTCAATGATCTGCGACAATTATGAACGCCCAGTTCTTAACCTAAGAGTTTCCGTTACCCAAAAATGCGACAAACATTGCCCCTACTGTCACAGGGAGGGCGAAACCGACCCCTCAACGGTCATGACAGTAGAGGAGATTGTCCGCATAGTTCGGATAGCCATCAGCCTCGGAATCTCCCGAGTTAAACTAACTGGAGGAGAGCCGCTTCTTCGCAAGGAAATCGTCGAGATCGTCCGGGGCATCAATGGACTAGAGGGCTTAACTGACCTGTCCATGACCACTAATGGAGCCTACATGAAAGGCTTGGCTGAAGACCTGAAAGCAGCGGGATTAGGTCGAGTGAATGTGAGTCTCCCCACCCTAGACCCTAACGTATATAGTAATCTCATGGGAGGCGACCTAGAAGACGCAATTGAAGGAGTCAAAGCCGCGGTAGAAGCTGGGTTACACCCTGTGAAACTGAATATGCTGGTGCTCAAAAACGTGAATGACGGCGAAATAGAAAAGATGATGCAGTTTGCGGCTCAAACGGGGACAATCTTGCAGTTGATTGAACTGGAGCCGATTAATCTCAGCAAAAAATACTACGCGCGCTACCATCTTAGCTTGGATATGATAGCGCAGAAGTTAGAGAAGTTGGCGTCAGAGACGAGAATCCGGAAGTACATGCAGAAAAGACGGGTTTACGTTCTGCCGAAAGTGAATGTTGAAGTTATTCGTCCCATAGAAAACACCGAGTTTTGTGCCAACTGCACTCGCATCCGCGTGACAAGCGACGGAAAACTGAAGCCCTGCCTCATGAGAAAAGACAACCTAGTGGACATTCTCACACCCCTCCGGAACGGAGCCGATGACAAAAAACTGACAGAAACATTCATTGAAGCAGTCAAAAAACGTGAACCATACTACAAGGCAACCCCCACAGCTAAGACCACAGCCTGATTGACTGGTTTCGCGAGCGCATTTGACCCGAAAGCCTTTAGAACTGACGGTTCCTCTAAAAAGAACGAATACTTGTCTGAAACGTGGAAGGGTGAATGATTTGATGCCTGAAGAATCTTCGTCTTCAAGTTCCAGCAAATGGGCTTACGCCTTTGCGGCAATCCTCATCATCCTCATCGTCAACACGGCAGTGTTCGCTGTAGCTTTCTTGAACCTTCAAAACCAATTAGAAGAAACGGAAGCAAGCATTACAGAGCAGAGCAGCGAAATTCAGGACCTACAGAACCGAATCGAAATTCTGGACACTATTAATCAAACAGGTCTAATGCCATGGCCCACGATTTACGATCAACTCAAAGATTCCGTGGTTCTTATTCAAACCAACCTTGGTTTAGGCTCCGGATTCGTGTATGACATGAAAGGTCACATCATAACTAACCATCATGTAATCGAAGACGCCAGTACCATACAGGTTAGCTTCCTAGACGGAAACGTAACCTCAGCCAGTGTAGTTGGCATGGACATCTACAGTGACATAGCCGTAATAAAAGTCGATTCGCAAGTTACAACCTTACAGCCTATAGTTCTCGGAACTTCCTTTGATCTAACTGTGGGGGAGCCTGTGGCAGCCATGGGTAACCCCTTTGGTCTCAGCGACACCCTAACTGTGGGTATAGTGTCTTCTCTAGAGAGAACCATGGATGCAGCTGGAGGGTACGTGATCATAGACATAATCCAGATAGACGCAGCCGTGAACCCCGGAAACTCTGGCGGTCCATTGGTCAACTTGCATGGTCAGGTGGTGGGCGTAAACACTGCTATACAGTCGGAGACTGGCAACTTCACGGGTATAGGCTTCGCTATTCCCTCTGACACGGTTAAAAGGGAAATTGACGACCTGATAGAAATTGGCACTTACAAGCATCCGTGGTTAGGTGTCTCTGCACTGGACGTGAACATAGCTATTGCGGATGCCATTGGTTTGGAGAAACCTCAGGGGGTTCTTATCGTGGAGGTGACTGAGGGGAGTCCTGCAGAACAGGTGAGACTAAGAGGCGCAGACCAGAATGTCACATCGGATGGGCAGGTGATTCCGATTGGTGGAGACGTGATTACTGGAATAGATGGTTTATCCATGAGAATACTGGCTGATCTCGTGGTTTATATGGAACGGAACACTAGCCCCGGAGATTCTGTGGTTTTTGAAATCATCAGAGACGGACAAGAACTTAGCTTGACTGTGACTCTGGGAGAGAGACCCCTACCCTAAAATGACGTTTTATGCGCCAAAAAACTGCTAATAACAAAAAACTAGTTGCCATCACTTGTTTCAGAATGTTTTTTGCTGATGTGTTTTTCCCTCTTTCAGGCATTGCGGGCACACACATTGAAATGGAAGATTTTTGGTTGCACAGAAATCCGCATACTTACAATCAGAACAGGGAAAATCCTTGCTGCACATTAAACAATTTTGGAGGAACAAGACTTCATCATTTAGGATGCTGGAGATTGTATCTATGAGTTTTTCGATGTTGTCAAAATGGCTTATGCTATACGAACCTTTATCTCGGTTGTATTCCAGACCAAGCCTCATTAGTCGAATAAATTTTTCTTTTTCAACTCGGGGAAGTATGAATGCTTTCTTGTTCAGAACTACCACTTTCATCATCCAACTAGAATTTGTTTATCTTTATGAGATAATCTACATCATTAGGCTCCAGTTTGAGCCAAGAAATTATTGGACTTGACTTTTGTTTCTCCAGAATAATCTTGACGAACGGAACAATATCTGTTTTAGCTGTAGTTCGTGAAACGTGACATTTTAGAGCTATTTTTGCGCAAATATTCTCCAATTTTGTCCTCTTGCTTTTTGTCCAAAAAAGCTTCATTATCCTTATCGGCGGGGATATGACTTCAAAAGGTTTAAACGATCTTGGGGAGACCGTCGCAGCCTCGGCAAGAAGATTGAAAAAGTACCTTAAAAGGTGCCAGTTTTCTGTTCCTACTCTGCCTCTGAAGACATCTGCCCTTGAAACCAGATCATACGCGTGAGCCAAATCCGCTGAGTCAGGGTATCGAAGCGGGAGATTGTCACTAATTGAAAGCAGAAAATCGTCATAATTGACGCTTGAGCGGTTAAGAATCATTGCTGCATCTCTAACAGATTCCGCCGAAAACACTCCCATAATCGTTTCATACATGCCTATGTCTTTGTTTCGGTAACTCAGAAACATGGTATCTTGGACTCTTAGAACAGGTCTTCCTTCCGATATGCTCTGTAGATCATTTATTGCAGACCGCATGTCGCCTCGACTATTCTGAGCAATTCTCTCAAGAGCTTCAAATTCCGCTTCAACATTTTCCATAACACAAATTCTTCGCAACATAGTGATTATCAGAGGTATGCGTACTTGTTGAAACCTTATCATCTGGCAAACTTTTTTCAAAGGCCTAAGTTTTTTTATATCTGGATTGTTGGCAGCCATTACAACAGGAATAAGTGACTCTTTGACGATTTTTATTATGGCACCTATGCCGCCTCTATCTTGTTGACCAAAAACGCCGTCAACCTCATCCAAGAATAGGATATTGCCTTTGGTTTCAGTAGAGAATTTGTCCAAGGCAACAAACGAAGTGGCTGGTTTGCCTACCTTGTTGATCGCTTTTTCTGTTCGTGTATCACTTGCGTTCATTTCAATAATCGTAAAATTAAACTGGTTTGAGGCTGCGTTCACCAAAGCCGTTTTTCCTACTCCTGCCGGTCCATAAAGCAATACTGCCTTTTTTCGTCGGCGTTTGTTATTTAACCAGTTGATGAACGTAGTTTTTGCTAGTTCGTTACCTAATACTTCTGATATCTTTTTTGGGCGATACTTTTCAACCCATAAAAGATCATTCTTCAATTACTTTCCCCTTTTATTTCCTAAACTTTGAGAACTGAGCAAGTAATGCACTTAATTGAATATCGCTATTTGCGCCTTGTGTAAGCCGATAATCATATTCCCCAATGATGTCTGTTAGTTCAGCCTTTTCGCTGTCCGTTAAATGTGGGACTTTGAGTAGTTCCCTTTGCATCTGACGTACTATTTCTGAGCCAGAAAAACCATATTGGCCGATTAGGTCGTACATCATCTTTCTTGCTTCTATGAAGTTGCCACTGAGTGCTTTGTTAAGCATTAACTGTACCTGTCTTGGGCTAGCTTCACCGAATACTTGAAGAACCGTTTGTTCATCTATGACGCCTGTTTGATATGCGGCGGTGGTTTGTAATGCGTTTATTGCATGTCTGAGGTCTCCCTCAGAGTATTCCACGATTCTTTCTGCTGCTTCGTCTAACAATCGCAGATTTTCGTTCTGTGCGATTTTCTTGAGATGTTCTACCATGGCGGTCTTATCTAGTTTTGAGAAACGGAATATTGCACAACGACTTTGAATCGGTTCAATAATCTTGCTGGAGTAATTGCATATTAGGATGAATCTGCTGGTTCGAGAGCTGGTTTCCATTATTCGTCTGAGTGCTGTTTGAGCAGGCCCCGTCATTTGATCGCTTTCATCTAAAATTATGAGAGAATAAGGTGCATCTCCAAAACCTGTTCTGCTATAACGCGAGAAATCTTTAATCCTGTCCCTTACCGTGTTGATTCCTCGTTCATCAGATGCGTTGAGCTCTAACGTGAAGGACTTCCATTTATCTCCGAATAATTCACGTGCAATGCATAGGGCAACCGTTGTTTTTCCGGTGCCGGGTATTCCCGATAAAAGTAGATGTGGCATTGAATGTGGATTTTTAAGAAAAGCTTGTATGCTCTCTACAATATGGTTCAAGTCCACAATATCGTTTAGTGTTCTTGGTCGATATTTTTCAACCCACATGACTTCATCATTAAGGTTCATAACTAATGCTCCAGTGACCGTGTGACAAGTAACGTGTTAAGTTGCACTAATTTGTTTTTCTATAGGCTCTTATGATATTTACCCCTTTTTTATAAAGAACCTAAAATAGCCAGCGATTGAGTGTGTAGCAGACTTAGGTTACCCCCACTCAGACCAACTGGTTTGACAGCTAATTAGGAAAATATCCAATATTGCTTGAACATTAATAACGGTCAAATTGAAACGCGCGCTTTTCTATTTTCCTTATTCTTTTTTCGTTTTTGAGAATCCGTAGGTTCCAAGTTTTTTGTGTATGCTCCAGTATTCGCCTTGGTTATATGTGAATGGGTCTGCTTTTGTGAAGTCGATGTTTCCTTTCTCATCTAGAATGTTTTGGTCGATGTGGACTTGGACGATTTCTCCGATGAACAGGTCGTGGGCGCCTAGTGGAATCCTGTCTTTCAGGATGCATTCCATGTTTACTGGGCATTCGCGGATTAGTGGAGGCTTGACTTTGTCTGCTGGTTCTTGGGTTAGTTTGGTTTTGGAGAACTTGTCGGTGTCTTTTCCTGATGTTACTCCGCAGTAATCTGTTTCTTTTAGGATTTTGGTTGTTGGGATGTTCACAACGAATTCTTTGCTGTTTTCAATCAGTTTGTGAGAATATCGTGATGGTCGAATACCCAACCCTACTGTAGGCGGTTCAGAGCATACGGTTCCAGCCCACGCCAAAGTGATTATGTTAGGTTCTCCCGTGGAGTCAATGCAGGTTACCAGAACAACGGGACAAGGAAACAATGCAGTATAAGGCTTCTTTCTGATTTTCATGAAGCAACTTCTGATCAGAACAACTATTAACATTTTCCAAGAATGAAAAATCACCTAACAATGGGAAATGTGGATTTTGGGGGCTAATATTTAATGCTTTTACAACTCTTCGGATTTTTATAGAGAACTCAGTATTTGTGTCCATTTAATCAGCGAAGATAGCCCCCAAAAAGGGAAAAGGTCGGTTTTTTATTCATGATTTTTTGCTGTTTGTGGTTTAATTAGAGTTTTATATCTGTCCGTCACATTGTTTGTAGGGCAGAGTTTCTGTCCATAGGAGAGTTGGGATTGTCAGCTGACCCTGTAAAGTCCATCAGAGACGCTGATTTCGTCTTCGAAAACATGCCCGTTAAGATAGTGGCAAACAGAAACAGCCCCAAAATTGATCTTCCAGGCGTGAAAGTTGGACCCTTCCAAGCGGGAAAAGAATACGAAGTCAGGTATTGGATAGCCACGGAGCTGAAGAAGGCTGGAATAGCCCATCTCCGCATGGATGAACCCCTAGAGTTGAGAATAGTTAACAAGATTCAGTGGAAAGAACGTACTCAGGCTTCCCAAAGGTTAACGCCTCTTCCAGAGGATTTTTATCCTAAACTGCGGCGTTACCTAGAAGAGTTGAATGAGGAAGCCATCAAGAAGCCTGAAAAAAGGGTTGATTATGACAAAGCGAAGAATCTCTCCGACGACATAACCCAGATGAGACTGAGAAAGATAGTTTCTTTGGCGTCATCGGGGCGAGAAAAAACAGGTCAAATCTTACGGAGCCTCACAAAAGAAGAAAAATATGTCTATGACTGTTTGCATAAGATTATTAGTGAATGGAAAACTGAAATCCTGAAAAACCAAGGAGGCGGCAAAACATGACAGAAGAAACGTTAACAGCGGACCCCGAGGTGCTCTTTCTGGACTTCTTCAAAGCAACCAAATACCGTGAACGTCTCTCAGGCATGGCTGTCGCCGGAAACAAATCATTTGTTGTAGATTTTGACGAACTCTTGGCAGCCGAACCTAAACTCTTACAGCAACTTATGGAGAAACCCGACGAGTACCTAGAGTACGCAAACCGAGCCGCCAAGGCTCAACTGCAGATAGAGGAACCCGAATACGCCGAAGAAATCGGAAACGTCATAGTCCGGTTTCGCGGATTACCCGAATCCACGCCTCTGCGAATTCTAGGTTCCAAGCACATCGGAAAACTTGTTATGCTGGAGGGCATCGTTGTCCGCGCCAGCCCCGCCAGACCCATGGTTATGGAAGCAGCCTTCAAATGCAAATGGTGCGGCGCAATGTCCCATGTTACTCAATCTGGACCCTTCCTGGCAGCTCCCCTCGCATGTAGCGCCCCCGAATGCCGAAGAAAAAGTTCTTTCGAGTTTATTCAGGAAGAATCCACATTCATCGACTCCCAAGACGTCCGCATCCAAGAACGCCCAGAGGACCTTCCTCCCGGTCAGCTTCCACGATGGTTAGACATCAAACTCCTCGAAAGAGACCTCGTTGACGCGGCACGACCCGGAGACCACATTTGTGTAGTCGGAATCACCCGCGCCGTTGCCCCAACCGTCCCCCGGGTTGGGCACCTCCGATCCTTCACGTTACATCTGGACACCAACTTTATCGACGTGGAGAGTAAGGAGCCAGACAAAGTCCTCATCACGCCAGAAGAAGAGAAAAAGATTCTTGAACTGGCAAAGGACCCAGAAATCCACAGCAAGATTCTTCGTTCTTTAGCGCCTTCTGTGTACGGTTACGAGCACATCAAAGAAGCAATAATGTATCTCCTCTTCGGAGGAACCGCAAAACACTTCCCAGACATCACAATCCGAGGAGACCTGAACGTTCTGCTGGTGGGAGACCCAGGAACAGCCAAATCCCAACTCCTACAATACGTGGCAAAAATAGCTCCCCGCGGTCTATACACCTCTGGACGCGGAACTACCGCAGCGGGATTAACAGCTGCAGTGCTTCGCGACAAAACTGGAGGAATGACCCTAGAAGCCGGAGCCTTGGTGCTGGCGGACAAGGGTATAGCATCCATAGACGAGATGGATAAGATGCGAACTGAGGACCGGGTAGCCATTCACGAAGTCATGGAGCAGCATACAGTTTCAGTGGCTAAAGGCGGAATCGTTGCAACCTTAAACGCTCGAACATCCATCCTAGCCGCAGCTAACCCATCCTTGGGCAGATACGACCCCTACCGAACAGTGGCAGAGAACATTTCCCTTCCAGTCACCATCCTCTCAAGATTCGACCTGATTTTCGTTCTGAGGGACGTGCCAGAAAAGACCCACGATATACAGATGACCGAGCACATCCTCAACCTCCACAGAACAGGCGTATCTCCAGTTGAGCCGCCCATAGAACCTGACCTTTTCCGAAAATACATAAGCTACGCCAAAAACCTGAAGCCTGTCCTGACACAAGATGCTCTAGAACGCCTCAAAGCCTTCTATCTGCTTATGCGATCAGCCAGCGAAACCGAGGGAACCCCTGTAGCTATAACTGCCCGGCAACTGGAATCGTTGGTGAGGGTGGCTGAGGCTAGGGCTCGCGCGTCACTGCGAAAAGAGGTTCTTGCAGAGGATGCTGAGAGTGCCATCGCCATAATGACGAAGTCTCTGGAGCAGGTTGGAATCGACATTTCCTCCCACAAGTTTGACATAGACATCATAATGACAGGCAAACCCAAGAGCCTCCGCGACAAAATGTCTGTTATTCTTGGGCTCATTTCAAGCATGGAAAAGGAAACGGGGATGGTGGATAAAGCAAGACTGTTGGAGAGGCTTCAAGCCGAATATGACATATTATCTGGAGAAGCAGAACGGCTCATTGGACAGATGCTGAAAGAAGGAACACTCTTCGCACCCCGAGACGGATACATCAAAAAGACTTAACCTAAAGGGCGTACGCATTGAGAATCGAAGAACTGCCGATACCCGAGTCCGTAAAACAGGTTCTACTCAGTTCAGGAATCGGTGAACTTTATCCCCCTCAACAAGAAGCTGTCTTAGCCGGAGCCTTAGATGGAAAAAACCTTGTTTTGGCAAGTCCAACAGCCTCAGGCAAAACCTTGGTTGCTGAACTGTGTGCCCTCAAGCATGTGCTAGAACGAGACGGAAAAGTGTTGTATCTTTCTCCTCTCCGAGCCTTAGCCAGCGAAAAATGTGAAGAATTCAAAAAATACACGAGCATAAAGAAGAGAAACGGAAGACGAGTCAGTGTGGGCATCAGCACAGGCGACTATGACAGCAGCGACCCGTGGATGGGAAAGTATGACATCATCGTTACTACAAACGAAAAAGCCGATTCTCTGCTGAGGCACAGAGCGAAGTGGGTAAGTGACGTTTCTTTGGTGGTTGCTGATGAGGTGCATCTTCTCAACGACGCTGACCGTGGACCAACCCTCGAAGTGGTATTAGCTCGCCTCATGCAAGTGAACCCTGATGTCCAACTTCTGGTCCTAAGCGCCACAATAAAGAACGTGGAAGAAGTCGCAGAATGGCTGAAAGCAACCTCAGTTACAACAGAATGGAGACCCGTAACCCTCAGGGAAGGCGTATTCCTCCACGACGAGATTCTATTCAAAGACGGCGGCGCCCAGAAAATAGAAAAAACTACAAAAAACCCCGCCATCAACTTGGCGTTATACACCATAAAATCTGGGGGTCAAGCATTGGCGTTCGCTGGGACCCGGAGAAACTCGATAAGCCTAGCCAAGAAGCTGGCATCCAGCATCAAACCTATTTTGTCAAAGCCCATGAAACGTTCTCTAAAGCAGTTATCTGAGCAGATTCTTGCGACAGGAGCGAGGACAAGAATCAGCGAGCAGTTAGCTGAGGTTGTAAGCAACGGAGCGGCTTTTCATCACGCTGGATTGGGCGGCGGTCACAGGAAACTGATTGAAGACGCCTTTAGAGAAGGAAAAATCAAGGTTTTAACAGCTACTCCCACGTTAGCTTTTGGAGTGAATCTTCCTGCGAGAGTAGTTATCGTTAACGAGTATAGGCGATATGCGCCCGGTTACGGCTACTATCCCATACCGGTGCTTGAGTACAAGCAGATGGCTGGAAGAGCCGGAAGACCCCGATACGACAAGGTTGGAGACGCCCTCCTGATAGCCAAAA
>Ga0315547_1000440_pt1 | contig 42095 bp, 62 predicted proteins | sample SalMarSW160240MG_2_FD_202542 | JGI IMG/M metagenome (GOLD analysis project Ga0315547, IMG submission 202542) | Salt marsh sediment microbial communities from the Plum Island Ecosystem LTER, Massachusetts, United States - Salt Marsh Sediment SW1601-240 ...
CTTAGTGCTTTTCTCTATGAGGCCCAGCGCCTCAAATCCGAGGATGGTAGCGCCTGTTTCGAGTATCTCCTGGGGGCTACCACCGCGCAGGGCGGTAACACCCATGAATCCGCCTGTTACGGCAGGGATACGCAGCCCCGCTTGTGGGATATACTTGTGAGCAGCGCCTACTCCATAACCCATAGCGGCGGCCTCTCCAACCCTTTCGCCCTTACTAATAACATAATCCATAAAAGGCATATCTGCCTCTTGCTTTGTTGGCAGTGTCATAAGTTCGCGGGCAGCAAACCGAGTGGCAGCAGACTTACCTGGCGCTCCTCGAAATTCCAGAACCGTTTTACCTATAAGGCCAGCAATTGAAGCCCATTTGCGCGGATCACTAAGTTTCATTTTTTGAGAGTATCTTCCGATAGCATCATGTAGGGCGGCGGTAGTGTATTTATGAGCTTCGCCTTCGGGCATACCCTTTGGTGTTTCAATTCCTTTGGTACTCAGCCAGGTTGATATGTTTAGTGGGTTTGTAAAAGGCAAAACACCGAGAATATAAGCCTGTTCTTTTGGGCTGTATGATTCGATAATGCTTATTGCGTGCTGAACTTTGCGTTCATACTCTGGGTCGGTCTGTTTTATTGTTTCTCCAATCTCCTTTGGTTCAGCTATATCAGTAAAGAATCCAGTATGACCACCGTAGCTCAAAGCCTCTGGCTCAGGGATAGGTAGAGTACGGCTGGGTGGCGCAGGTCCTATTTTTGGTTTACTCGCCATCTGTTCAAGAGATATCTTTGGACTATGAGCCATCTGCTCAAGAATCTGATTTTTCGGTTTTGCTGACATTTCTTCAAGAGTCAATGACATTATTTATTACCCAAGGCACTGATAATTTCTTCTATTGAATATCCGTTATCAATTGCTGCTAAAATTTGTCTTTTTGTCGCATCATCCAGTTGTCCCCAGTAAGGGTCAAGAGCTACATCCGGAGCCGATTGCATCCGAATATCCGTTGATTCCACGCCAGCAGTTTCTCTTTGTGCTCCGGTTTCTAACTGTCCTGTAGTTTCAGATTGAGTAATTGCTTGCTCTTGAAACATTGGCAATTTATCCAATTCTTTTTGCGCCCATTCTGCAACTGCTGGATTAAGGGGTTCTTCTTGGCCTCCCATCGTTTGATAATATGGTCCTTCCGCTGACCGCTTTAATGTCTGCAAGAATTTCATTTTTTCCGCAGGACTCATATTCTCATAATGTTTCGCAGAACTTGCACGTGGTTTAATACCAGCAGAAATTTCAGCAGCTAATCGAGCATTCTTTTGCGCATCTTCTGTTGAGTATCCTTTATCAATCCAGTATTCAATTTCATCTTTAGTTGCTTTTACTTTACCAACAGCTTTAGCTCTGGCTTGATAATATTCGGTCTGCGCCTTTTTTATAGGTGTCTGCATTTGTCCCATCAATAGAGACGTAATCAATTGCTGACCTATATTCGTTCTCGCTATTGGCAATTCTGGAGCTTTAGCGCCAGTTACAAATTGTCCTAAATTCTGAAGGTCGGCCATTGTTGTCGTTCCGCTCGGTGTCGGCATGGCGACTGGGGAAGTCTGCATTCCTTGCATGTAATTTACAATATTTTGTATGTCCTGGCCTTGAATTTTTCTCTCCTGGCCTTGCATAAGACCACCTATCATATTTTCAATCCCCTGGGCAAAGTAAGTTCGCCAATCAGAGGCCGGATTATAAGGTGATTGTTTATAGAAAAAGCCTGGCATTTTAGACTCCCGAAAAAATCAAGAAAATAAACTCTTTAATCCACTTGTTAATAAATTAGAACCTGATGTACTTCCGAAATAACCTCCCAAACCCATACCCAAAGCTGGCATGAGCATTGAAGCAAGGCCTGGGCTTTGTTGTTGTTCAACGTAGCCATATTGTGGCGCCGAACTCATCAGAGATGACAATACTTGAGTATAAGGATTCGCCCAGGGCTGCTGGTATTGCCATTGTTCTTGATTGATACCTCTTTGCATAGAACCCATATTCAGAATTTGAGAAAGGATATCCGTACTCAACCCGGCGATATTGCCAGCCTGGCCCATAATCTGACCTGGCATTTGTGCCAAATTCATAGCTTGATTTACGCCGGTAACTTGTCTGTTCTTTTGAGCCTCACTTCCAGCGTAAAGATACGGTGCTAATTGTGCGCTTAATCCCTGAGATAGATTCGATGCCTCTCTTGCCATTGCCCTATTTAATGCGCCCGTATCTGCCGTTCCTGCCTTTGAGACATAGGATTCCTTCAATTGCGGTATTATGTCTCTAAAGAAGGTATCTAAGGCCAATTTTCTTGCTGGCTCGACAGCCTGCATAGCCATTTCAGGGTCATACGGTGCCAGAACACCAGCGAGGGCCTGCTCTGCCGTCTGTGTGGCCCTGCTGGGCACACCTGTATCAACCTGCCCTGAAATATCCCCGAAATACTGTTGTCCACCTGTGGCTATCGGAGTAAGACCCTGAGCGACATTAAAACCTGCCTGTTGAAGTGAAGAAGCGCCCGGTACTGTCCCGCTTACAGCGCCAACATAAGGACTAATATAATCGGTATACTGTCCGAAAAGCTCACGCATACCGGTACCTTTCCATGGATCAACCCTCTTTACTGTGCTCCCGCCACCACCGAAATAACGAACAGACGGATTTTCAGGGTCTATCTGGAAAGTGTATCCGTTTCTATGAATTTTAATTGTTTGTCTTTTTGTTTTGCATAGGTGGTTCCATAGCATCTTTTTTCTCCGATATTTTATACTCCATCAAAACCTTTTTAGAGCGTTCCCAGCCCTGTTTCTGACAAACATTCGGCCTGTTAGTTGCCATAACTATTTTTTGCTTCAAATCATCGGGAATGGGTAGGCTGAAAAGATAGTCAATTAGTTTTTTATTTACTGAGCCATTGTTGGACTGATATTCTTTGTCGACTGAGAATGCCTGTATGTAGATATATCTTTCGATTGGGTCAATTTCAAACCAGACAAAGCCTTTTATGATGTGAGAAATATCCTGCAATACAACGAACCAGATCAAAGGGTTCAATACTTTAACAATTTGACCTGAATTATTGACTGTCGGTATGGTAATAATATCTTCTGCGTAGCCATAAATCATATCTATTTTTTGGGCATCCATACCATCAAACTGCTCAAACAAATATCGTGGTATTACCCTTGGCGTAATCACTCTCTGGAATGTCAGCTCATCTATTTTTGCCAACTTTAAGCCCTCTAAGGTTGATGAGTGTTTGAAATTGGGAGTCGGGCAATTTTCCACATCGTTTGCAAACGATATATCTTTTTTGTCCTGGATTATAAATCCACTTATGACCAAATATTCTGCAAAGCAATTTATGCAACTTTTAGCCTTCTAATTCTATTTTTCGCCTGTGCTAAAGCATCTGTGCGGTACTGAACGTAACCGCAAACTTTTATCTTTTTTATTGCGTTATAAACTCTTCCCCAGGCTTCTTCTAAACTTGCGCCATTTGCAGCAACAACTCCTAAGATACCATCAGCACCGGAGCATTTGAGTTTACCCGCATCGCTGTATATATCTTGTCCCCAGAAAAGAGGATGATCATCTAACTTTCCTATAATTGATATATCTTTGGCAAAATCCATTCTCAGTTTTGTTGTCGCGTAAGGGTATGGAGGGATACTCAATCTCTGAGAAGCTGCATAACCATCTTGAAAATCGACCTTAAAATCATTCAAAAAGAAATCAGCTAATTTTCCCTTAATCAAAGTCAACAAGCAATAAAGTGCATCATAGACAAAACCTGCCGATAATTTCAAAAGGTAGCGGAGTTCTTCTTTTACAATACAAGTAATAGCACAAGGCCCGATGTAACCATCACTTTTTAAGTAGGATGCCATTTTCGTTACGGGTTCAGAGCCTTTATTTATCCAAACTGTGTTGCTCTGGCTCCCGGTCGGCAAGCCCAAATCAGCATCCATAAGCCTTTTGGCTTCTATGGTCTTATTAAAGAGCACCGGGCCTTCTGAGTTTAACCACACTTCAGTAGAGACCTCCGTGCCATCAATTTTCTTCTGCAGAATGTACTCGAATTTATCTTCAATTCTCATCAGGTATTCATCGAGCATTTTCGTTAAAAGTTCGCCGTGAAATCTTTCCACGTAATTTAGATCGCAATGATTGTTGTCGGGCTTGAATACCCATAAGTCTTTTCTGTTTTGTAAGAACTTCGCCCCCTCTTTTATAGATTTGAACTCGTGATATTCTGGTATGGCAAAACCCATCTTTTCGGCCAGCTCCATACCCTTGCGGCGGTCCACTTCCAATTCTTCTGTCAGAGTAGAGGCCCCGATGACTTTGTGATCTTTAGACAATTTATCGGCCAACAGACCAAAGACGCTGGCAGAGTTTATCTTCAATCCGAATATCTTTAACAAAGCTATGTCATGCTTGGTTTTTTCGTTTGGATGCGTATTATCAAAGATAACAATCTCCGCATTTTGAATTTCCTTTTTCAAATTTGCGAAACTGATTTTGCTCAGGATCCCATTGTAGTTATTGCGATACTGTGGATTGTGGATGTAGATTCCAACATCTAAACCATAGCGTTTCAAACGCCATACAATCGGAAGAAATTCACCTGAATTACTCATAACTACTATTTTCATACTAATTTGTAATAATTTAGTATATTATTCCTCTTCTGACCAAGTTCCGTGCTTCGATATTGTCACCCAATCTCCATTCTCATCAGCGACAATATGTATACATTCACCGATAGCATCTGCTACTTTGTATTTATCATTTGTTTGGCCGCAGTCATCCCTTATCGCTGCCGCGCCCGGGTCTATTCGTAACTCCTGCGCAGCCTGAACTGCAAAGAAGTAATGAGTACCCTTTTGAGTTCCCTTTGTGGCGGATTCCGGCAGCAAAATAGTAACCGTTCCAGTAGCGCCTAAGTTTGTATGTACGCTGCCCGATTCATTCTCCTTGAGGATATCATCTGATGTATGAGCTTCTATAGTTAAGTTATTACTTAACAGATAATTCATCCGTAAGGCCAACTTACTATAAATAGACTCTATATCTCTGGCTGTATCTTTGTTAATCTTAGGTAGTGGCTCTATAAAAGGCGGCAGTTTCTCTGTTGGCTCAAATGTTTTCAACCGAATTGTTTCTGCTAATTTATCCAATGGGAGATCCTTGCTCAAAATAAGGTATAATAGCGTGTATTTCAGGTCTGTTTCCGGTAGCGTTATTATCTAAAGAAATCCTGTGAAAATCTCCCTCAGCTCCGCAGTACAATCGTTTCAAGACCATATCTCTTGAAGTTCCTGTCTCTGTACATTCGACTGTTTTTATTTGATAGGAACTATTCTCAGTATTGATAAAAAACTCCACATTAAAAGAGGCGTTTTCATCTTTATCCACCAGAAAATCCAACCAGCCTAATATTGCTTTTCGGCCTTCTTTGGAGAAAGGATTCCATTCAGCGCCCTCAGCCAGGCATCCTATTGATACTCCGTTATCAGAATCACCGTCAAACATCTTGAAAATTTGGCCGTTTCTGTCACCCATCAAAATTACAGAATAACCTGCTCTTCTTGTTATTAGGTCATCCAGCGAATAATCAAGATCATCCAAGGAAATCCCTATCATATCATCAATTGATATAGTACTTTGCAGAATCGAATAACCAATAACATGTAGTGGTATTCTAAATATAGAGAAATTATTGACTTTATAGTTTAAAACTAATAACTCATCCGGTTTTTCTGAATTTTCCGTAGGGTAAGAAAAAAGACCCATCCTTAATTCTTTAATCAACTTTGAGTAACAGTAATGAAGGGCTGATAGATTAAAATTAAGTAACATATTTGGAATTTTTTCATCGATCCCATATACCTCTCTTGCATCACATGCTACAAAACGTTCATTACTAATTCCGACAACTTCTTTCTTAAATGGAATCAAGGACATTGTTGCATATAAACCTTCATCTTCATCTGAATCAATAGAGTCCCATCTAAATGGAACATCTGTGTCTCCGGTATATGAGATTTTTTGAAATCCTCTTTCAAATCCAACGATGAGTTCGTTTCCAATGAAAGCAGCGCCGATAATTTCATCATCTCTATCCGCATCGGAGTAATCATCATCCCTGAAAACAACAGCCTGACCTCTTAGAACTACCTGAGACCATCTAACTCTTTGATAACATGCTTCTCCTCTCTCAATAGTTTTCAAAAGCAAAATTCTGTTTTTGAAGTGAAATATTAACAAACAGGTATTGACATCATTATCAGGGCCTCCTTCGAAATCCAAATCTATATTGAATCTGGTAAGGTAGTTTCCATCGTACTTGTGAATCTGGTCTTTGAAGTTGGTTATGTATCCTATATTGCGAAAGTTTTCAAACCAGAAGAAATTTGCATCATCTCCAGTAAATTCATCATAGGTAGCGCTTTCCTTAGCAAAGGCCACCGTTACACCTTTTACAGTTAGCTCCTCACCACTTTCAAAACTACCTTCATAACCACGAGAAAGTATAATCGTGCCATGAGCATCACCGTCAGACCAGCTACCCCCATCCCAAACAATGTCTTTAATATAAGCCGTATCACCACTGACCGATCCGGTTATTATGTCATTAGGCAAAATCTCCTTTTGTCCGAGCTTAAATGGTATTTGCAATGTTGTTATATCTTCAGACATGCCAGTATTGGGATTATATTTATTGAATCTTCGAGTATTCGCAAACAGAGTTTGTTCAATTCTATTCTTGTAATAATTATGTATCCCCATTACCGGATATTTCAGATAAGAATTTAGGTAAATCATTCCATAAGCGCCAGCACCATAAATTCCTGTTCCGTAGGGGTATGGTTTTGATTCCAAATGAACCATTCTTGCAAATGGAGTATAGCCCTGGCGTTTTTTGAGGACACCTTTATAGATATACCAATCGTAAAGCTTGCTAAATGCATCTGCCGGTGAAAGCCATGGCTCTCTATCCAGTCGCAAACCGCTTTTGAAATCATAAATTGGATAAGGCTTAAACATCTATTATTCTACGGTTAAGTAATGAATTAACTTTATTGTCATTGTCGAAGATGTAGTAGAGGCGCCATGCTGAAGAACGCCAGCATCGTCCGTACTACACTCAAGATACGAATATGCATCGCCTCCACCAGCATAATGCTGAGCAGAACCTCTACCACCATCGCCAACATGGTCATCAAAAGTTGATGAGCCATATCCTTTTGGTTTCATAGCATAATGAACAGCAGCACTTGCTTTAACCTCAAAAAAACATAAAGCACGATTTTCTCCGACAATACTGGATAGGTCTAAATCTTGCCAAGTATCCGCAGAAGTAAGTGTTGTATTAAATACTGTAGAACCGTCATATTGTAATCTGGCGGCGCCGACCTGACTGCTGAGCTGGTCATCAACGTATTTCTTATTGGAAATATCTTTGTCGGACAAAGGTGCTGCATCTGTTGCTGTTTCAGTACCATCAGGAATTACCGGTACATCGTTTACATCGACCTTAATCAAATTCACATTGCCGTCTCCGGCTTTGTTTCGGCTCTGAAGATAAGAATTGTTTCCGACTAACCCAAGAGTAAATACAGGGCTTTTAGAGAACGTTATTATCTCGGCGAAAGTCCTTTCAGCACCCAAAAGAACGGCGATAATTTCATCCGAAATGGGAGTCCAGGTTTCATTACCGGCGCCATCCGCGGCTGTCAAGATATTGAACTGATTATCCGGCGAGCTGTTAGGGTCAATCCAGATACAGCCTAAATCTGTGGAATCGAGGTAATCTCCATCGAGTCTTGCTGTAGGGGCCGAATCCTGAAAATAAACCCGGGCCGAACCTTGACGTGGACGACCTGTTTGACTACCACCTGTTGCAAAGTAGTTATAAGCATTAAGCGCCGTTTCCAGCGCCAAGTTGTTTGCCCTGATTACATCATTTACTTCAGGTGCATCTATATGTTCATGCGGTTCGCCTTTATCCCATGCTGCGATAAAGAAAGGAGACCAAGAAATCAAAACTATTGTTAAAAAAAATACAAATTTCATGTTTTTTCTAAGCCATGCCATAAGTAACTCCTAATTGATTTGAAGGTCGTATCTGTGCTTAAATACCCAGAGAACCAAATCAAATGCGCCATCTGTCTCCAAGATGTTTAAAGGATTATTTCTACCTATTTTTATAGCAGATGGAAATTTGGCGATTGTAGGTGAAATTACACCATTCGTATTTAGGACACCAGTAACGAACTTCCCGATAGCGTCCATAACGCCATCATCGAATGGTACGCCACAAACTTCTACCGCAGCGGTAGAGCCGTTTTGTTTACTCGGAGACCAAGCCGTATTGGCAAGAGTAACATTGTGATTTGAATCTTGAAGTATGTCATAGCAGGTCGTCCCAATGCCCTCATCGAGATTCCATGCCATTGTAAGACTAGTTTCCGAACCAGAGTATTTCTTACCAACACCAGAATTGTAATTTGAAAGTATAGTAGCCGCCGAAAGCGTGGCATCTATATAAAGAGCCAGTGTTGAAACGTAATATGTTTTAGAGGCTACACCGGTCATTACTACTGTGGTTCCGCCATCCATAGCATCGGTTACGCTGGTCGGGTCAACAGATGTAGCATCGGCAATCCCATCGACATAGACATTAAGCCCTGTGTCCGAAGACCTATCTACCGTGACAGCTATATGATGCCATTCATCGTCATTGATAGCTGTTGAACCGGTTATAGTCGCAGAGTTTGAGCCATCGTGAAAAGTAAACTTAACCAACCCACTTGCAATCTCTAAGAGCCAACCATCGGAAGCTTCGTTTCCGCGTTTTAATAGACTGGCTATATCCGTAGTTGCTGCGGGTATTTTTATCCACATCTCTACAGCAAAGTCGCCATTACCGGCTTTGTTCGACCAATCCAAATCTGTTGCATTGTCGGGAATAGTTAGAGTATCTGTATTGCCATTGAAAACAACGCAGTTTCTTCTCAATAGATAAAATCCATCCGCCGTCCCGCCACCACCAAGAATGAATCCGGTCACATAATACGAAAAGGCATTGCCTGGAGCTGCAAGTAATTGCTTAACGCCAGCCGCTCCGCCATTTAGATGACGGATAGGATAATCTTGACCAGACAGAATCTCGCCTGGCGTGATTTTATTTCCCCATCTATCACTTATGTACATAATTGTCTCCTTATACTTCTGTCCAATTTGCTTGTTGTTTGCTTACCTCCGTCCATGTTCCAGAGGGTTTACTTGGTTCCTCCCAATTTCCAGATGGTTTGGTTAATTCCTTCCAAGAACTTATAATAGTCGTTAAAACTACTGGAGTTAAAATATCGAAAAGCGCAGGTAAAACACTTACATCGAAGGCATAGTCATAATCCAGATTTACTGATTGCAGAACTGCTACAACTTCCAAAGTTGTAACAATTTTTGTGAAATCATAACTCAAAGAAGGGCCATTAACAGCAATCGAAATTCCCTGTGCTGTTGTAGAAATATTCACGCTCGTAGAAATAGAAGGATTTTGCAATGCCGCTGACAACTCAATAGCTGCAGCAACCGCAAATAAGTAATCATAGTTAACATTTACTGATTTTTGACTCAATGCGATCTCTATGGCGATTGCCAAAACAGTCATATCATAATTGATATTCGGTGACTGGATAGCTAAAGAAAGTCCTTGAGCTGTTGCTGCAAATGAGGCCTCTAAATTTATTGATGGTTCGTTTAAGGCTATTGAAATAGCAATAGCGGCTGCCGTAACTGCATAATCATAATTGATATTCGGCGATTGAATAGTAATTGTCAGTGTTTGTAAACTTGGGCTTACCCTCATATCGTAAGCAAGCAATGGGCTTTGCAAACCAAGAGAGAGTTCTAAAACAGAAGGACTATGAGTATATGAAATCAAAATAGAAGGATTTTGTATTGCAAAATCACCCTCAATCAAAGAAACCAGATGTAAATAATCATAATTTAAAGATGGGGCTTGAAGGGAGCCTGTTATTTCAATAGCCGAAGGCTCAACAATTATTCCACCAGCAGTGACATAAAAAAGAGCCGGATTTATCCTCCGCTCGAACATACAGAAAGGCTCTCGATAAAGCTGATTAACTTCTATATTTGTCAGCGCTCTATTGAAAATCATTACATTGTCGACGCTGCCGTTGAAGAAGGAACGACCGCCTGTCGCTGGAGAACAGCCTATCCAGGGGCCAGTCCCATAACTTTGTAGTGTCGTTACTGTAGTGTCGGATGTTCCGTAAAGTGTGCCATTAAGATAAAGATTTAAAAAAGAACCAGAGCTGAAAACCATAACCCCGTGATACCAGGTATTGTTTGAAAGGTCTGAGCCACCAACTGTTGTTCTTGTAGTGCCGTCAGAAATCGCACCAAATAGATTAGAACCCAATATGCCAAAACCATATTGGGTATAGGGAGCACTAGCCTCGAGGGCACCTTTTGTGAATATACCTTGTTTACTGGAAATGGATGCGGTATTTATCCAAGCTGAAATTGTAAGACTACTTCGAAGATTGAGTTGTGCCGTTGCACAATTAACATAATCCCCATTTCCATCGAAATCTAAACAGGAGCCGAATTTACCAGGGACAAATTGAGTAGATGCAACCAAAGAACCTGTATTTCCATTGCCACTCAAATCAAAGACTTTGCCACCTGTGTTCTCGTTAAAGAGCCAGCAACCAACCAGACCGTGAGCCAACGGATGTGTCCTATTGAGCTGTATGCCTCTTGTTGGTTTTAGTATTGGCATTTTTGCTTCCTTTTATGCCGAACTATAATTCCATCGTTGGCAGGTAAGATGAGCCTCGAAGGTATCGGTTGAACCGGAACTTACCATTCCAATTCTAAAGTGAGCTACATCTTTGACAACGAAGCTGATCTCGGTCTCAGCCCCACTGTTGTTATCTGCGATGAAGGATGTCATAGCTATATCGTCGTAGTTGGTCCCGTCCAGCGATCCATAGACCGCGATCTCAAGGTCGTCGGTGGTGCCGGAAGCATCATACTTTAAATGACAGTGCGCTCCTTCGTGTCCATCGGTTTCAAGGTCAACGTCGCTGCTGAATCGTTCTGTGTCATCGATGTCAGCATCACCTCCGCTATATCCGTCTGTTTGATATAAATCCTGAGATGCAGCCCAGTTCTTTTTAATAGTCGCCATTTTTAAACTCCTGTTATGTCAGTGTAATTATTCCGGCGGCATCCCACTGGATTGTAAATGTCCCGCTTGATACTGTTTTGGCCCCGCTGAAATCTATTGAACAAATCAAATCGTCTGTCGCGACAGTGTCATCATAAATAACAGCATGATAAGCGGTAAAAGAAGCTTCAGTCCAAGCTATATCAGTCGCATCCCATTTTGTAGCTGCGGCTTGAGTGACCGCCTTATCTGCAAGAGCAGCACCGCCTGCTGTATAACCGGTGCCAGAAATCTCATTGGCACTGACATCACCTATGACATTGTCTGTCGCTGTAAACGTATGACTGTCATCCAGAAGCATCACCTTGATAGTATCACCTTCCAGGTCAACTTCTTTGTTCATAAGATTTGCTTTCAAACGCTCATATATTCCACTTGCCATTATTAAGCTCCTTTAATTTCTTTACCTGCTATATTCAAACAGGGAACGTGCACGATTACATTCTGACTCCCATCTGACTGTTTTATCTCCTCGGCCCTGGCCTTTATTACTGGTATGCCATTCTCAAAACGGTCAACTTCTACTAATCTCCCACCGATTCTGATTTTTAACTTTTCCATATTAAAATCTCGGTATAGCCCTTTGATTTGTTGTTTTTTGGACTAAGTCCCGTCGGTTAATCTTGCTGATAAGAGCATCGTAAACTTGAGCTAATTCTTTAACTCTATCAAAATTTCTCTTATCTTCTTCGATCATAATTGCTGCGCCATAAGCAATAGCCGATCCCCATTGGACATTTAGAGGAGTGATTTCATCTGAAGATAGGGCGGCTGGTTTCTTTTTAGCTGCCGTCTTGAATGTAAAAACATCATCGGCTTTCGGACGCAGATATAATACTCGACCGTATAAAAGACAAGCTATAGGGGTATTGCGTTCCGATGTCTCATCGCATGAATCTTCCGGATAAAGCTCAAAGAATTTGTTTTTGTCTTGGTAGAAATCGACTTTTGAGACTTTATCATCACTATCTTTTATAGTCATCGGCTCTTCAATGGTATACATTGAATCGGAAAGTGCATATTCTCCATCGTCATCGGCAGCTGTATCTATCTCGAAAAAGGTATTCAACTCCTGAACGTAAACATCACCGGGAAAGATATTCCGATAGAAGTTGTTAATCTGGTTGTCAATATCGTCATCTTCTAATCCGGTTCCGGAAGGCATAGCAGCTAATTTGCGTACCTTCTCCCTTATTTCTGCCAATGTTCCAGTTAACATATTTACCTCAAAAGGACTGGAATTTCACCTGCCGTGTTTTTATCAGTCACCGTCAGCGGTCGGGTCGAGCAGACCACTTGCGGCAGCTACGCCGGTTATGTAGTTCTCAAACGGCCACATCGCATCTTCACCAGTTAAAGCAGCAGCGATGCTCGTAGTGCCAGCCAAGAAATTTCTTGCCAAGATACCTGTACAACTGGCATTCAAACCGAGAGCCAGAGCGCCCTGATTAGTGAAGATATTCCTGGCAATAATCATCTCCGTACTGGCTGCTGCGGATGCAAGCATTGTACCTGCCGAATAAGTTCCCTGGGCAATGTTATCAACAATCTCACAACGATCCGAACCACCGGCAAGCAAAATTGCATTGGCACAACCACCGGAAGGAACTGTACTGAAAATACACCTTCTGATTTTTATGTCATCACAATCTGCGGCAACACTGACTCCTAACACTAACTCCTTGGCGTCATCGTTACCATCTCGTAAAACGAGGTCTTCGAGAACAGCGCCGTCAGAAGTTGCGCTTAATGTGATTCCAGCGTCTACATTTGCCAGATTGGATTTGACAATGAAATTCTTGAGCATAACATTAGTAGCACCTGCTAAAACCACCAGAGCTGCATCCGTAGCGCCTTGAAGAGTGAAAGTAGGTCTCAGAAGTCCCCAGCCGAGACCTATAACTTTTATACCAGATTTATCAAACACACACTCATCGGTTGTTGTACCTGATTCTGTGCCGGTATCCTGAATTGTTTCTTCGTGCCAGGGCTGCATTATAATAACATCGCCTTTGTCATCTTCACACTTGCTGACAGCATAATTCAGGGTCTTAAAGGGATGTTTCGGGTCATTGCCTATGTAGCTATTGTTTCCATTGGTGTTATCGACAAAGAAAATATCACCTGGACCCATTCTTGCGGCTACGATAATATCTTCAATCTTGTCCGCCGCTGGTTGTAACTTATTGAATTTGTCCGTTAGAAATCTCTGTAAGTGCATTGTTCTTCCTTTCTAAAAAGTTGTCTATGCCGGCATCCTTGCCTCATCTACAATTCATCCTTAAATTTTCATAAATCTAAAGTTGATAACCGTATTGAAAATCTTCAAGTTATAACTCGTAGTCAACATATGTCTCTTCATCATCAATTAGGAAGCTTCCCACAATCAAAGGCCAAGGCTGGTATGTAATCGATACGTGATATTGACTTGCAAGACGCCCGTGCCCGTTGTAAATTCGTTTCCGTTGTTGTGCAGTACGAGCGCTTGATTTACACATCCCGTCGCAGCAGCAGCCACTATCGCGTTATTTACAGGGATAGCCCGCGTCACTGCATCCGCTGCGGAATCTATGAAGGCGTCCGCTTCTATTTCTGCCGAGACAATTACGCCAGACCCGTCAGTATAGCGAATAACAAGATTGCCGTCTGCGGCTGCATCGTCGTAGGCAGTTCCCTTATCGAGAATCAGAACCGCACTGACAAATTCCAATAATTTGCCTGAACCTGGCGCAGCAACTAAAGTGATAGGTGTACCGTGTAAAGCTTTAATCTCAGCACTATTAACATCTACCGTGATTGTCTTTTCAAAGATTGTTTCTGTTCCACTACTATCTTCATAGATAAGAACTTTATCCGTACTCGAGCGCAAAGAGCTGTAACCTGATATAGTACCAGCGGATGTTGACGTATCATCCAGATAAATAAAGGAATCTCTGCCGACAATAATAGAATTATCGAGATAGTATCTATGTGTATCCGGCTCCCACCAGCAGACAGGTAAATACTCATCATCGAGTATATAAAGGTCGTTATTAAGAGCATAGAAATAACAGGTAGGAACACCGGGAACGGTAAATCCCAGACCTGCACTGATGTTTTCGTTATCCCACTGAGCTGCTTCTATTTTGAAAGCGTTCGCATCACCACCAGTGACATCGATATATTCTTCATCGGTAAAATCTCCATCGGCGGCATCAAATACAATATAGCCGGCAGCGTTGCTATCCCATACCCCCGTCACGGTAACAACATGAACTACACGAGCAGTTGTTCCGCTATCATCACCCGTACAAAGGTCGGAGACATTAGGCTCTGCTCCTGCACCGGTATCGTAGCCGACAAGAATTGTATTGGCACTTCTAAACCTTACAGGATCCGAACTGGCGTAAAAAGTTTGTCCATTATGGTCGAAATCAAGAGGATACGACCCAGCAGGGTCAAATCGACCATCGCCACCAGAACTTATATTACATTTGAAAGTGATTGTATTTGAATTTCTATTATACCAGTTATTGATAGAAACGGCATAGGTCGTATTATTCTCAATTCCATAACCAAACCACGTGGTTGTCCCTGGATGGTCGAGATATAATTGGGTATCTGTACTATTAGCTAATTCAGTATTCCACAACAAAAGACTTTCTACACCGTTGGCATAAATTCCATATCTACCAGCACTGTCAAAGGAGCAATATTGAAATGTTTGAACCGTTATTGCAGAAGCATCTCCCCTATCTAAATGGACATTATCACGACCGGAATTTTCTACTAAAACGTCAAGATACTTTACCCAGTAACTACTGCCGACTATTGGTGTCGCCGCCGTCATGTGAATACCATCAGCAGGTGCGTTACCTATCATTACCCTTTCAATCGTACTTCGCCAACAGCCTGGATAAAGCAGAATGCCGTGCGTGACGTTGCCGCCCGTATCTGTGGAATTGCTCATATCAATACTAAGATTGCCAACATACATCCAGTGATTGCTGTTTGCTTCGCCCATCTGAATAGCAGGAACATCAGTATTATAAGGCAAAATAACAGTACCAAAACTTTTTCGACAGGCTCCCATCCCTAATAATCGCTGGCCTTCACGCAATTTAATTGTATCGGTGGTCTTATAAGTTCCGACCGGCAAAATTATAGTACCACCAGTAGAATCGGTCGAATCTATCGCCGCCTGAATCGCCATTGTGTCATCAGCATTACCATCACCGACTGCGCCATAAGCCTTTACATTTGTGGGATTTTGCTTGGTAATGAGTTCCAGGACGAACATTATGTCTCTCATAGCTGGTAAAGCACCGATACAAATTATGCCCAAAAAGGCTAAAAGAATTATGTGTTTGTTTTTTAGTTTCATTTTTTTGTCACCTAATCATTATCCTAAAGGCTGGCATATTGGCTATACCGTTACAAGCCATAGTTATTTTTAAGATGTCTCCATCAACGACTTCATTTATCGAAAGTGTTCCCAAGCTAACATAATCTTTATTTGGTGGCTGATTAGCCGTATCGAAAGTCTTTGTTACAACCGTTGAACCTGCCCTATTCTTTATCGTTATTACGACCGTGTTGGAATCATCTACGCCCGAAGGTGCTCCCAAAGCCAAAATTCCGATATCGTTAATTGGTAATTCTTCATTGAAGTATACTAAGGGCCTGTTAGTTATCTTAACGCCCGGGCCCATGTCCTCTATATCACATACATGCTTTATTGCGGACCGAATATATTCGTTTAGAATATTTGCCCAGACATTTTCTTCTTCTTGAGAGCCAGGAGTAGGTAAATAAGCCATAGTGTTTAACCTACTTTCTTTACTTCCTCTTCAGATAGCTCATTGACAAGATATCGATGATACGAACCTTCTACCTTTACAGAGCCTCCTGCCTCACCTTGTTGATATTTCGTAACAGGATGGTGCAAGCTACGGAGGTGAACAATGAGACTTTGCGGTATCTTTTTTACCTCGCCGCTAACCAGATGAAATAACTTGCCCTCATAAGTGAACTGGAAATCGGTTCCATCCGGCAAATCACGATTCCAAATGCGACACCAAACCAATGGGTCATTTTTTTTCTCTGCCTGCTTTTCAAGGTATTGTAAACATTTTGGGCACGTTACTTTTTCTTCTTCTGTGACAGCTTTTTGACCTTTGGAACCACAGACCGGCCTCTCGCCATCCGATAGATGGATTAATTGCTTTGCCATTGCTATATCCTTTTATTCTGAAAGTCAGGTAACGCACCTGACTAATTAAGCAACATCGCCGAGGGATTTTGAACTATCCGCTTTGAAAGCATTGACAATTAATATCTGGCCGTCAGCGGCAAGGGTCGCACCTATTGTGATTCCCAGTTCGCCAGCGTTGACGATATTCTCCTCGCGGCAAGTCCATACATTTGAACCACCATCAGTACAAGTCTCGCCTGGTGTTGTAACCCAAGTCGCAGGCTCGCTCGTGCCATTTCCTGTATCCGTTGTCAGTTCATAGACATAACCGTTGTGGATTGGAGGACGGACGATAGTACCACAAGCCGTTGCCGATCTCTCGCCGGAGGCGTAAGATGTAGCAGCGGCCCAATCAGTAACGCTGCATTCTACAAGACCTCCAGCCGGCTTCGGTGAATCTACAAGAACTACCGGGGTTTTGGATCCCTCATAGGACTGGATACCGGTATCGGCATCGGCCTCAGTGACAGCACCCTCGGTGTATAAATGGCCGTATATACCACCACCGGCAATTATAGTTGCATCATCTTCCATCAGCTTGCCAAACCATTTCAACGTGACATTCGAGCCGTGGGTGGCGTTATACTTCAAAATCTCTACATAATTGGGTAAAAATCCCAATGCGAGATTATAGGCAGCGCCAGCACCTTCAAGTATCCTTTGTATCATTTGCATCTGATTACTCCTTTTACTTCTTAAATTTATTCGTTGCTCATAGTCGATTAACTATGAACTGTTTTAGTCATCCCGTTTGGTTACCTTCAGAACGATGATGTTGTTATCATTCTTTATTCGGCTGACGTTCATAAACGTCCAAGCGGCTGTCTGGCGCTGGTTACCCGGGTCACTTGAACCACCTGAACCTTTAGGATGAATAATCAACCTGGCATTGGCCTTCTTCAGGTCTACAATGCCGTAAGCATGTTTAGCGATGACAGGTATGTAGTAATAAGTACCTGCCGTTGAAGGGAAAGCCTCTGTAGCTGAACCTTGCTTATGAGCCAGAGAAGAAGCCAGGAATCTTACCTCACCTACGTTACCGCGTTCAGCAGGTAAAATGCCCGTCTGTTGACCATACTCCACAGGTTTGATAAATCCTTCACAACGGCGAAGGTCCCTGTTTAATTGGGTATGCATCATAGCCCAATATGAAGCCTCAATAGGTGAAGTACCAACTTTGGGTGTGGCAGCAATTGTAGGCGCTACCGGTGAGGCATCGTTATTCTGTAAGGTGTTGGCTACAATCTCAATATCGTCTGCATTCAAATTTGTTGGTGCCGGATCTCCGTGGCTGGCTGTAATAGCCGATGCTGTGGTGACCAGGATATTTCTTACCAGCTCATCCTCGGTGCGATACATCTGGTCGTTCAGTTCTGAAACATTGACATTGAGTATCTTATTCTCACAGGTAAACTCCAAGACATCTGTAATCAATGTCCAGCCCATATATTGAGCAACAGTCGCCCGAATATCCTGTTTGGATAGTGTGTCTGAATCTGGTGTAACCCCTTCAAGTACCTCAGCCGTCCGAGTGGGTAGAGCTGCATATCTCCGCATTACAATTGTTTTTCCATGCCCGCTCGGTAAATCATGGTGGTCTGCAAACAGTGCATGGATAAGTTTAGGTTTATTCCTCACCAGCAATAATTTTTGAAAATAACCATCTACTGCCGGTGTTATTACGCTCGTATTTGTTACATCCATTTTTCTTACCTCAGAAATTGGCCCCGTTTTGAATTGCTAAAGCAACAAATTCATCATCAGGCATAGACTGATAGCGGTTTTCACCTTTAAGCGCTGTACCTCCTTTGACATTGGAGGAAGATTTGACTTTGTTGGCGTTTTTTACAGCTTCATCAATAGCTTCTTGAGCATCGGTCTTTGTAGTTTGTTGACCTTTGGCTTTATTCTTCTGGTATAGTTTCGCTATTGAATAAGCTGCTACCTGGGGTTGCGCTGAAGCCTGAATTGTTGCTATCAGGGCCGGATTAGCTTTTATCGCTTCTCTTAATGGTTCACCGAATTGACCAGCTCTGATCTGTTCGGCTGTACCTACGACTTCAGAGTAGTCAGGATGCTCCACCATGAAGCGAAGTTGGCTGATTTGTTCGTTATATCTCCCTTCGATATGCGCTATTATAGTCTTTAACTGTTTTTGATTCGCAGTATCATCGGGGTCTTCAGGGTCAAGACCTACATGTTTGTAGATATCGAATTGTTCAGCCTGTGGCGCAGTCTGCTGCGGAGCATTGGCCTTCATAAGCGCAAGATTCTGCTGCAACAAATCATTAGCTTCTTTCTGCGCCTTAAGGTCATTGGTAAGTTGCTGTATACGGTCCTGAGCATCTGAACCTTTTTCTTCTTTTGGCTCTTGACCTTCTACTTTCTTACCTTCAGACTGTTGACCTTCAAGTTGCTGACCTTCAGATTCCTGATCTTTAACTTGTTGGTTTTCTGCTTGCTGAGCTTCATTATCCATAACTATCTCCTTTTCTCGAAGTCCGGCTTCGACTTCATTGGACCTGTGACGAGTAGGCCCTCTTTAGCGTCAAGCCACGTTATTTCGTAATAGCGCTTTTACGCGCTTTGTTCTCATATTTGATTTGCTGAACGGCAGCATTGAACCTTTTGGAGTCCTGCTTTATCATCTCCGCTTCAACAAGAGTTTTGGCGTCAGTTTCTATTTGCCATTGTTTGTCTTCGCTAACTTTTGCAGTATTTGACATTTGTTTTCTCCAAGACCAAAAAAAGGGGGCTCATTGGAGTTACCAACGAGCCCCCGTAATAGGCTGCGATGATTACGGCATCTCAGCGGTAGCTAACCGCCTGTGCCTAACTTTTTTGGTCATTTTGTCTTTTTCTTATGCACTTCTCCTTTGTAAAATCCACCCTTTTTATCAATACATACATGGCAATACTGGCCGTCTTTAAGACCAAGTTTATTGCCGGCATGTGTATCAGCTTCTATCATCATTACTCGGCCACCATTATCCACGCATTTATTGAATCCTTTAGGCATCTCTTTTACCTTAACTGTAAATTATAGGAAAATGCCGTGCTTTTTGTATAATTGATTCATTAACACCGTCCGGCTCAAATTCAGCTTGTATTGGAGCATCCTTTGGTAAGACCCATAGCTCTTTTATCTCGCCAGTTTTGTTATTTACCCGCCAACACATAGTATTGAGCATCATCGGCGGACATTTATCCCGCGGCGATACAACAATCCTCATCTTAGTATTATTTGAGTACCAGTCGGCTGTAGCCAGAATATAATAAGGTTCTCGGCGATGGCTATTTTGGCGGATACATTTATCAAAAGCATTTTGAAATTTCGCCGTTATATCCGGCAATAATTCGCCTATCTGAATCTTTTTCATGCCCATTATCGTCTCGTAATTGATTCTGTCCTTCCTGATGTCTCCAAAGTTTTAAGTTTATCAGTCAGATCCATCAATCTATCCCAATCCATCTGTTCAAGTTCTTTGGCGGTCTTAATCCTTGCCAGTGCTGCATCCGCTTTGTGTTCTTCGACATTAGCTTCGCGTTCGGAGGCCCTGCCGAAATCTGCCGCAATCTTGGCCTGCCTCATCTGATCCAGTAATTGCTTTTCCCTTAACTGCTCGGCCTGAATTTGACGTTGCTGCTGCTGAGCTTTTAATATAGATTGTTTTAGTTTCTTTTTGAATTGGATCGGCGCCGCTTCTATTATGACTTCTTCCGGTATGGCAAATCCAGCTTGCTTCAAATGCAGCAGTTCCACATAGAACATCTGATGTTGAGTTTCGGTGAGAATGCCTTCTTGCGGAGTACAATCGTATTGACTCAAATCATCTGTATAGAAATTAGGCGCGGGCATTTCATTTATGATTCTGAATATCTTCTGCGGTGAATAGTTCTTCTGAAAGAATTTTATGAGTTTGAATCCTAATTGTTTTTTCGCAAAGCGAAGATTATCAAACAAATCTTGAAGCGCTACTATGCCCGCACCTTGGCGTAGCTTCATAAGATAGCCGGACATCTGCTGTTTTAGTTCTTCCGTGCCGAACATAGAGTCATTGACGCAGGCTATCTCATTTATGAGAGCTTGAAGATCGTGATTGAGTTGAAATAAGCCCTGGGGTATATCTGATATTCTTCTTTCCTGAACTTTATTTTGACTAAGCGCACCGTCCTTTAACCAAATTCCCTTACCTTGTCCGGATGCGTGAATATCATCAGGATTTACAAGAGTATTTTCTTCCGCCATAAAACCAGATGATACTTGGCTATCGATAATATCGAGGATTTTGGATGTGCGTTTGGAAAGTTCTCTTTGCGGGTCCCGAGTGGGCCTTACGACACCCTGCAGTTTTACGGAGTAATCGTCATACTCCGGATACCAAAAGCCCGCCACTAATACGTGAGGGTAATCATCTATCTTGTTCGGGTCATCAATCTTATTGACAACACATCTGCCATTGACAAAAGCCGAGAATTTGACTGTTTCGATATAATCATCATAAGAAACAAGCTGTAAAGGATATTGACTTGTGATCTGCTCAAGTTCCTCCTTGCTTTGACGCCAGACAAATTTCTGGCCGGCCCTTCGATTAGCCAATATTTTGATTTTTTTGGTAGTGCGTTCCCAGAACTCCTGATAGTTGCATCTTTTACCTTCTTCCCTGCCACGACCGCGGTAAGCAGAGAAAGGCAAGATTCCGGTAGCACTATCGGCCTTGGCATATTCTTCAATTAGTTTGTCTTTTCCAGGTATTAGGCTTTTGACATCTTCGGTGAGCATTCCCTCCTCGTGAATGATAATATGAGAGCAATCTTTTAGGTCCCTGCGGGTAAAATGCGGATCGAGAAGGAATTTGTTATATGGCTTGCGAGCGAATTGAATGTTTCCCAATCGGTCTAAATATGGCTCGACAAGATTCATTCCTGTAATTAAAGAGCCCATTTCAAAGGCATCGCTAACTACTTCGTAGCCATGATTGTTCTCCATTAAGGGCATGATAATACCGGTCAGTTGATTGGCTACAGTATCATCCGATCTCTCGGACGGGCCTATTTTTAATACGAGCCGATTCTTGCGTTCGTAACCACTAATTAGCTTAACTATTCGGCGGGTGATATTGAAATTGAGGATTTCACGATTCTGCTTTTGGAAATAATTCCTATCAGCTTCGGTCCATGGGTCTTTGAGCACATATTTGAAATCAGTATGTGCTTCATTAAGCCATGGATACCATAGGTCATAGGCGTTGTTAAAGGCCTCGTCAAAATCTTTTTGTTTGTCTGCGTATTCTGCCATAATAAAAAAGCCCGATAGGACAAAAATCTATTTTTTAGTTATGTCCTACCGGGCGATTTCTCGTGGTAAAGAAGTACGTCCGTCTATATTCTGATTGTCGTTTTACTGCCGAAGCATAAAGTGCCGTATTTTAATTTTCCATCGTGTACCTGAAATAATATCGCCAGCTCCGAAAATGGATACATCCCTGCATAACGGCGAAGGTTTGTAATGATGCGTTTCTCATCTTCGGAGAGTATTATAACCGATTCGCGCTGGACAGTCAAATTATTTTTTGCTTTGGCCATTCTGAATCAATTTAACTTTCAAACTCATTTGTTGGTTCCATGTATCTGCTTTGATTCTATGACTTTGCTATCTATATGCTTACGATATTGAACCCCCATAATTTCTTCATTTAATCCTATCATCTGAGCATAAAGCTTTTTTTCATACTCAGCAATAGGACTTTGAAATATAAAATCAATCAATCTCATTAGTAAGGTCTCCCAAACTTATCCATCACTTAGGCTCAAATTCAGAACAACCAAAATCAGGGGATGTATACAAATAAGCACAATCGCCTGAACCAGCTATTACCATCAAGTTTTTATTTGAATAATAATTTTCAGAACAAATTTGTTTTGCTTTTCGACAATGATATCTCTCGGTAGAATAAAAATTAACATCTTCTCCATCCCACCACTTACAATCTTTGCATTGCCCCATCAATATGGTCTCCTATGTCGATCCCAGATTTCATCTGCTTCTTCTGCAGTCATAGTTTCACCACCTAATTTCTTTACGGCTTTGGAAGCATATCTTACCATATCAAAGCTGTGTTCGGTACCGTCTTTTTCCCGTTCAGAAGTAAAAACTGGTTTATCTTCGGTGCTCATCAATTTGTTTTTGCGTTGATGATGAGATTCCAAACATTCTATCAGACGTGCACAGTTTGTCTTGTGAAACCTGCATCTGTCGAGGAATTTCAACATTCGTTGAATCCCCTCATTTACACTAATCTCTTTCTTAAGCGGTTTAGCATTGAATTTGAATTGCCTCAAAGTCTCCAAAGCTGTCTGACCTGTAATCACCCGTGTTGCATTGCTGTCCATATCACAGGGTACAATGATATCACCATATCTGTAACCGTAATCTTTAGCATAACTGTCGAACAGTTTTACGTAATCTTCTATTCCAAGGCCTGAATCCTCGTAGTGATTGATAAAATTCACATTTGTCTCGATAACCTGTATAAAACCTAACGCCGTGGTGTAGCCGAAATCCAAAACGATGTAGACTGGATAATGAGGTAGATGGTCTAAAGTGTCCAGGATTCTGCCTTTTTTTCTTAGCTCTTCCATTTTGCGAGCACAATAAGCGCCTTCGGCGCCTTTCTCTGATATGTCACCCAGAACCCTAACATGATATTGGTCTGAATCCTTGCCGTATTTGAGCCTGATCCGCCGCTCATATTTCCTGCCATAGACACCGGGTATAATCTGCTTGCCTGTTTTGAAGTTAGGAGTATCGGTTACTGATATTTGAATTGTATTCCAGTCGGTACTTCTTAGTGCTTTTGGAAAATCGCCGAATTTGCTCGTCGCATTACCGATAGCCAGAACTCTTTTAAAAGGTGCTCCGATATGTTCTATCGCCCTCCATATCTCCGGCATTATGGCCGCAGCTTCGTCCAAGATTATCAAGACATACTCATTATGGATTCCTTGAAGTCTTGTGGCCTCTTGCGTTATTGTGTCCGGTCGCGTTGATAGCCCGAAAGCATACCATATCACGCCTGTCTCCTGCTGCATATCCAACATTAGTGTAGTAGGTTTGCCGCCTAATGGTACTCTGGCATTTGTATGAGCACTGCGAATCTCCCTCCATAACAAATTCTTAACTTGATGGCCGGAAGGTGCAAGAGTTACCACAGTTGAAGGATAATAGCTATAAATAAATGTTAAAGCTATCCTGCCTGCAGTATAAGTTTTAGATACTCCATGTCCAGCCCGTACCGCAGTTCTTTCGTAGTCACGAACAGAGTCGTTTACCTCCCTCATTTTGAACCATAAATGCTCCGGCTTTACATCAAGGACATGGATCATAAACCAGGAGTAATCACTCCGCCCTCGCTCCATCATTTTTAATACTTCACTTTTCATCATTCATAGCTTCGTGAATGGCCTGGGCAAAGGATTTTCCTATATCAGCTTCTATCTTGTCGGTGAACATTTTTAGATGCTTTCCTTGAAGCTCAGAGGCCCTCAATGCTGTGTGTAAGCTGTATCTATCTTCAGCCTTTTGACGCACACGTTCAATATCAGTAAGGACTTTGGCTTTGTTAATACCTGAGATTTCTACAGCCTTATTCGTGGATTGTTTTTCGAGCTTTTGAAGATATGACTTAACGTGTGGTTTTCGTAGGGTTTTTTCTGCTTCTGTTCGAGCTGTCTCACCAGAACATTTGTATCCGGCAAGCTCGTAGGCTTTACCTTTATTTGGTTTCTCCATTGATACATAAATATCTACGAGACGCTTCTGTAATGGAGTGAGTTTCTTCATCCACTATATTATAATAAAAATGAGGGATATTTTCAAGAAATGATAATAAAGGTACTGCCATAATCCGTTAAGACAGTACCTTTTGCCGTCTCACTACTACCTTTCCGGCTCGTAGGCGATTCTACTGCCCAGATTATTTATATCTTCGCCTACATCAGCCGTCAGTTGTCCTACGCCATGTAATGTGGCGCAGCCCACCGCCAGGCATAATACGCCGGTCAGCAGAATGATCCTTAGGACTTGACTTTGTTTGAGGTATTGTGTTAGATGTGCCATTGTCGTAACCTCCTAATCAGGTTGCGGCCAGCCCCAGGACGCTACAGACGCCGCTGGGGCACTTATCTTTGAGCCTCACGATAAGGCCCTTGTCAGATGAGATTTCGACATAATATACGCGTGACTTTAAGGCTTTTTGAGCATTTTATTTATGACTCACTCAAAAGACTGTTTGCCAGAATAAGCCATAGTAAACCAATAGTCATATTATCTCGCCAATCTCCTTTGTCAAATCCTAATAGATTTGCAATCGCTGCAACTAAAGCAAGAATCCCAGCTATACGCATTACAGATATAAGAACTCTTATAGCAATAACAATCGGTTTTTTCATTGTTCACTCCTCAAGCTCATTTCGACAAACTCTTTCACAGCATAGAAGGCGGTAGTTTCGCCTCGGCAAGTTTCTTTTTTCGTCTGTTGAAATACCGCCTTAAAAGCCATCCAGACTTTTTTATATTCATCCTTATATGGCTCTACAGCTTCCATCGCAGACTTCATATCATTGGCTGTAGGTGCAATAATTTCATCCTTTATGCAATTCAGAGCATAATTCACCTTAAAGACAATCCACCATATTTCAAATGCAGTCATCTTATTCTTCTCTTTTAATATAGAGTCCATGAATACTTCCTACATTCGGATCTGCCTTTTTATCTATCTGGATCTGCCGCTGCTGCGGCTTATACCACGATTGAGGCTCATGCTGAATCTTACAGCCAAATAGAACCAGTGAAATTATCAAAGCAGCGAAGGCTACTATTATGAGCCAACTAATAACAAAAAAACATCCGAGAACTATTTTACTCATCCTTTTTAATTCTCTCAGAAATTTTGCGGCGAAAACTTCTTACTGGCATATTAAGTAGTTTCGCGGCCTTTGTACGATTGCCGTCAGCCCGTGCTAAAGCAATGGTTATAAGCTTATCTTCAATGTCATTCGTATCTAATAGCCTTAAGAACGAATCAAAACTGTCTTGAGCATTACTATTCATCATTCAAACTTTTTCATTCCGGCGGTCCACCTTGTTCATCATTACCCGACATCCAATCCAACAGATCGCTTATAAAACTACAGAGCAAAGCAAGTACAAACCGAATCGCTCGATCCGGATATCGTATTATAGCCCCCAACAAAGATAGCCAGTCTTTAGTCTTGCTCATTTTTACTCTACCCCAGCCACCGAGAGCACTTCATCTATAGCATCATCAACAGACATTTCTTCATCAAAAAATTCTTTCCAGTCTTGTTGTATTACATCGTTCGTGCTCTGAGGCAAAAAAGCAAGATTTGGATATTTACGAATAAGCGATCTACACTTTTTAAGTAATCTTCGTCTCCATTTAATCCATTTGCTCATTTTCTGCTTTCAAAGGCCAGCGGTCAGGATTACGATGACTTTATTGCTATATTGATATTAAGTTCAGGAAGATGGTAAATCTTTTCTCCCTCTACAATTTTAACTTTACCGGTACTCCATTCCACAATATCCTTCATACGAAGTTTTTTATTACCTGTTACTGTTTTTGCTTCATTAAGTATTGCTCGTTCAAGTTCTCTCATTCCCATTTTTTCACCTTTCAATAAGCCAGCGGCTTATTTCACTTCATTAATTTCTACCTCGACTATTTCATCTCCTTCCTCCAAATCATATACTGCTTCTCCTGTGGTACAATATAAAGTTGCGTGACAAATTTTTTTATAACAGTCAATCGATTTATCATAATACTTTTCGCCATTTTTAATCACATACGCCTTCATTTTTCCCCTTTTTTAGTATATAACTTGTTTTATTCATAAAAATCCTCTGAATATTTATTCAGGGCCAATGAATTTCCCGCTCCATTTTTCTTCTATGTTCCATTATCCTTCTATGTCTTTCTCGACGAGGCACATGATGTTGAGCCCATAAAATAGCATGGCTTACTTTGTAAACTTCGCTTGATGAACTTTCTGAAAGAAATGTATATGTTGGTTTCTTAATTTCCGTCAATCCCCGATTAGATTTTTGTAGAAGTCCCCAAGGCTCGGTAATATCTTCTGGCTTTAATAAAAATCTTGATGCTATTATCCAATGTAAATCTCCTATAATTATTCCTTTTGCTGGCTTGCTATTTATATAGTCTGATTTGCTTACTTTTGAATCAAATACAAAAATTTTTTCTCCATAAAAACCTGATGTATAATACTGACAAAATCGATTTTGTAAGCAAGCTAAAGCAATGCCATCTGGTATGTAATTTGAACCATCTATTGATACTTCAGTGGCCCAACACATTCCTCTTAAAGTCACTTTATAAGACAACCATTGTTCTGCTTTTTCTATCAATAAATCATGTTCGACTGATCTCATTTTTCCCTTTCAAAAGGCCAGCGGGCAGCGCGGCTGTCGGTCTGCACTTGTTGGCTATAGCCTTCTTTAGGAACTTAGTCCCTCGGTCGCAACGCTCGCACGCCGCCGCTGGCCTTTTAACATTTGCCACATATTTTAATAAATCGGTAAGCATCTCTACAGTAAGGGCAAATCCAACACAATAACGATTCGCACCAATACATCGGAGAACAACAATAAGGACAAGATTTTTCGTTATGCATAATCATAATATCAATTCCGCTCCAGTCTCTTTGGCTGTCTGCTTACTGGCATCAGGCATCACCTTCTTTAATTGACCTTCATCTATTAAATCTGGCCGATTTGTTGTTTTATACGTCATTGCTCCTTTTCTAATAAGGTCAAGAGCTTTCTCATATCCAGCGTTACTTTTCTGAGCAACTAAATGCGTTAAAAATTCTGCTGACATCATTAACATTTTGAACTCATCCTCACATTCTCCAATAAATAATTTCACTTTTCCTCTATGATTTTTCTTGGATTCAAATACTCTTATGTTTAACTCGCCGAATTGTCTTAAATCATTATCGTGGAGTTCTTTTTCCATATTTATCAAACCGCTTTCATCCAAATAAAACTCCTATCCTTGTTGTCGGTAACAAATCCTTTGTCCCTTGAAACTTTTCGTTTGACCATGACAGTTGCCTGGAATTTCAGGATATTTTCTGCACACTTCCGGTTTAGCATCATAACCATAATCCCTATGAATCTTACATGTTGCTATTCCATCTATCATCTGTAGCATTTGACACGGCAAACCATCATAAATAGATTCTGTTTCATCTGCCAACTTTTGAAGGTCGGGATAATCGGTGAAGTCACCATTCCGCCAGAATGTCCGACCAACGATCATACAACATTGACCACATCGTAAACACTTGAATTGATTCTGATTCACTGGCAAATCCATTCTATTCAAACAAAGCCTTCTGTCCTATTCTTTGCTCGTTAACAGGAACGCCTGTTTCTACAGCCCTGAGACGCTGTCGGGCGATTTCGCAGTATTCTGGGGATATATCTATGCCGATGTATTTACGGCCAAGCATCTTTGCAGCCACACAGGTTGTACCTGAACCACAGAATGGGTCAAGAATAATATGCTCCGGTCCCGAGCAAGCAGCGATTGCCCGTCTTGGTAACTCTACAGGAAATGTACAAGGGTGCTCATTATTGTTCGCGTTTGGTGCTATTCGCCAGATATTTCCGCCATCGTAACCATTCCATATAATAGGACGATTTAATTGATAAATCCTTTCTTCTTGCGGACACCAGCGTGGCCAATTTCCCGCCCCAGGTATTCCCCTATCCCATATTATTTCACACCACAACAGAAAACCATGAATTAATTGATATGGGTGATATGTTTCGCCACGCCTCTTTATTCCATAACGGATTTTATGATTGTAAAAAACGCTACCTTTGCATATTCGAATCAACTCAGTCAAGATTTTCCGTTGCCATTCTCGATACTCTGATTCCGGCCGGGCATCATCATACCAATAAGCCTGCCGTTGCTGATGTGATTTATACTGCCTGCCCTGATTAGGTCCACCACTTGTGTACTCACGGATCAAATTATATGGGGGAGAGGTAAAAACTAAATCCACGTATTTATCCGGCCAATCTTTCATCACTTCTGAGCAATCACCACAAACAATCTGATTTACTGGCAAATCCATTATCTATTGGTCTCTAAATATCGCTTGAGGTCGAGGCTTGGGCGCTTCCCAGCCGCTATCTCATCTATTTCCCGTTGCGTACACGGATTAGTCGCGCTCGGTTTTATCTTTTGTGGGAACGGTAAATCCCAGTTTTCGACAATTAAGTTCCAGTTGATCTCGTCAGGTTTGGCATCAGCAAAGCCGATCCGCATAATATCTGCAAACTGCTTTTGTATGTGAGGGTAAAGCAAAATCTTCGGGCCTGATTGGGCAAGAAGGATATTTGGTGGGTAAGTATTCCTTAACCAATCGTGGACGGCACAATTTATACACAGACCTTTAGGCTCTTTAGACAGACGCAACATCTTCGCCTTTGAGTTTCGCGGCCCAACTACTTTGCAATAGGCTTTGCACCGTTCGCAGCAAATGATGATCTGTGTTACTGGTAAATCCATGCTATTTTGGCTCCACGGTCAATTTAACCTCAAATCGCTCTGTGCCTGGATTTGGTATTGATATGACCTTTGTTACGGGCGAACCTGAGTTTGTCGATGATCCGATAATTTGACCCGTTGCAGAACGGCTTAATTTTGAAGTATTAGTCGGTCTATGAGCACGCCAAGGGATTTTTTGATAAGGTCGATATAGGTGTAACGAGCAAGTAATATCAGAGCAGTACCTTATTGCTTTAATATAGCCCGCCATACAATCCAAGCATTTAAGTTTAATTGCACTGATCGGTGACCGGCCTGTCATGGCCTTGTCGTAAATTCCTCGATATTTTGGAGGATAATCTTCGCGTCCCATAGTGCTTTAACCTTTCAGCATCTTCGCCTTCGGCAAGTCCTTTATGATTTATAGGCAGTCGCCACAAATTATTTGATTTACTGGTAAAGCCATTTACTTTTCTGTGCCTAAAACATCTTCAACTAACTTATCGGGCAACCTGTGCCTTTCTATCTCGGATAAGACCTCTTTGTCGAGAGCGCGTATAGCCTTTCTTGCTCTGTAAAATTCAATAAAAGGCTTCAGTATAAACTTAAATAATTTCATATTGATTTAGTCCTCTTTTCGTTCCTCGAAATGTTTACAGGCTGGACGTTGAAATGACCTTAGAACATCATCAATTTTTTTAATATAACTATCTACGAAAAGCAGCATAAATGATTGCGATTCCGGGTTAAAACAGGTGTTGACATGCACATTTTCTCTCAAATCAATCACATTTGAAAACCGACAATCATAACACTTATGTTGCTCAATCACGTTTTTTATCAGTTCATCGTTTGTGTTATTAAATTGCTCAGTCATTGAGTTTTTTATACAAGCCTCCCAGCCTGCTATAAAAGCCATTTCGAGACGATTGAGAAGATATTGTCCGGAAGTTAAGCCTTTACAACAAAATTTACCTTCATCGCTTGCTAACCATTTATCTCTGGCTTTGGCTAAATCTGATTTCATATTTCTGTCCTAATTTTTTCTGATAATTGATTTATAAGTTGACTGGTTTGTTTTTTTGTATGTTGTCTGATAACTTTCTCAGTCTTTTCCTTGTAATCAAATAGAGGACCAATAGGAGGCTCCTTTGGAGTGGCGTAAAGTATTCGCAATTGTTTATGCTCATAAAAAATTGCCAGCCATTGACGCTTATAAAGTGATTTGATTAGCCGTTGAACAGTTCGTGGATGAAATTTGAGGTCTTTCGCTAATTGCCGAGAACTTTTATAACAGCCTGAATCTCCCCATCTTGTTATTTCACACAAGAGCAAGGCATCATTTCGACTAAGATCGGGATGTGAAAAATACCAGTCTCTCGAAGAATCTAACATTTCCGCTCCCTAATACTACTCCTACTTATTCTCCTACTACTCTTACTATATGGTACGGCACCACGCCGTAGGTTATGCGGCACAGTGCCGTAGGTCCTACGGCACTGTGCCGTAGGCTAATTCAAGATTTCACCGCAAATCTAACAGGTTTATCCACAGGTTATCCACCTAAATTAGTTCTCCTTGAATTGGCTCAAAACTCAATCGACCTACAGTTCCTTCCTTAATCCATTCAATAACCTTTTGTCGCTCATCTTCCGTCAGACTGATACCTTCAAAAGATAAACTCTCGCCATTTGATTTGACATTGCAGCTCTTGATTTTAGTCTCTACGACTATTTTCTTTGCCATAATTAGAGTCCTTTCGTAATGAGTTTTATAATGCTCCTTTTCTCCTGCCAGGCTGTTCATCGGAAATTTGCAAGGGTTTGCCCATATCTATTGGTACTTGTTTGAAAATTCTATGAGCTTCAATAATGCGGTACACATACTTTTTGCAGGACCAATAATTCTGTGCGCGTCTCTTAGGTATCCGATCAATAACCAGATTTATTTTGGCTTTTGGGTAAGCCTTGCTTATTTGCCGAAATCTCGTTACATCGCGGCGCTCAATATAACCTTTACATTCGTACCATTCTTTCTGACCCTTTTGATCCTGTGTTACAAAATCCAGAAGATAGCCTTTGCCAAAAGGAGACATTATGAAACGGCAATCCGGGCTTTCATATTCCCAGCTAACTATATGGCCAGCCTGAACAAGAAATTCCAGATATTGAGCCCAGCGATATTCAAGAAGGCTCTCAAAATGATATGCTTTACCGCCTACCATCGCATCACAACGATAGTTTTTATAATCTTTGCTTATCCGTGCCATTTTTGAAATCAAATGGCGGTTTAACCATCCCACCGCCGAAGGTCTTAAGGATAAACAACAATGCCAAATCAGGCATAAATTGGTACTTCTTTCTGAAAGATATTAACGCCAGGTATTTCAATTTGAGGGATACCTTCTTTATCCCGGGCTGAGAATATCGCCTTGCGGATTTTCGCAGTATCAATTACCTTGTATTCGTCGGGCACAGCACTTCCATTGATGATTTCAAAGTCCCATTGTTTTCTTATCTTGGTAGTATCCTGTGCCTCAAAAGGTATAGGTTCTTCAACTTTTGTCGGCTCAAGTTCATAGGTATCGTGTCCTTTTTCAGCATGAGATTCTTGAATTTTGCGGCGTTTCTCATCCCGTTTACGGGCTTCTTCCTCGGCCTTGCGCTGCTGCTCGGCGATCCGTTGCCGCTCGGCAGCACGCCAATCCATAAGACGCTGCGATAAATTACGTTTGGCATCCTCGACCGGCTCTTTAATCTGCTTGAAGGTATTGTTTATCTCCTTCAAGGATTTGTTCAGAGGCGCAGTAAAGGATTTGCGTTTCTGCTCAATCATTTTCAGGCCAGCAGTCAGTTTGGTTAAAATCATGTTGGCGGCATCTGCCTCATCTTGATTTCTTATCAGATGTCTCTCGGCCAGAACTATGAGACCGTCTCGTTCGACTTGTATTTGTTGAATCGCTTGTTCGTCCATCTTTTTGTCCTTTCGTTAATTGAAAACTACCGAAGTAATCTTTTACAGCTTGTACTACTTCTTCAGGCGAGTGAGCCGACCCAAAGACATTTTGGGCCTCTTTCTTAACTAAGTCTTTATAATCCGGTGGCTGCGGCCAGCTTGCATTAAAAGTTTCCAGTAGGGCCTGCTTGAGAGCAAGTGTTTGCGCAGTATTGGCCGCCCATTGGCCGTTACTTCCTAAGCCGGAACCAGTGATAATCTCAGAATAACCGGTGTCCACATCGGTAAGCTTAAATTTGACGTGGATCATATATGCGTTCTTTCCAAGCACAGCGGTCTTTTCTATGGGGATACAAGTTAAACCCAACTCCCTCATAGTTTGACCGTAGGCGCTGAAAACCTCTGCGGCCTCGGTGTAAGCATACTCATTACCATCTAAATCTACTCCCCGACCGGTGCATTGGATCTCCGGATGCTGATTCATTACTTCTAAGATTTTTTGATGGAACCGGATTTTCATTGCAGTTTCTGATACTCTTGATTCCTGTCTTTTGCTTGACTTCTTTGATTTTCGGGTAGTTTTTTTGGTCTTTTTCTTTAATTTCTTGACCGATTTTTTGCTTGCCATTGAAATACCTTTCTGAGTCTTTTTTCGCAATCCTTAAGAACTTGTTTCAATTCAGAATGATGGTTACTGTAAAAACCTGGAATCCAAATAATGTCTATCTTATGTTGAGCTATATCGTCGCGACTAAGTCTTGTCAGCCGAAGCGACTTATGGTCCAAAGTAAATTTGAGTCTTTCTAATATATTTACCATTTCCACTGTTCACCTTTTTGCTTAATCTCCTTCCAGAAAGTACTTTTTTCAAGTGTCACTATCTGATAGATATTGCCTCCATCTCGACCTTCTATCTTATCCACCATCAAACCAAAAAATTTAAGGGCATGGCGGATTTCGTTTATCCTGGCGTTATACTGGCAAGCGATGGATGCGGCTTGTTGTGTTGTAACCGGCCCCAACTTTAGAAGATTATAGATCTCAAGAGCCTGCCTTGATAAGCGCAGCTCGTCTTTTTCCTTCACCGAAGGATTCAAAGTGATTTCAGTTAGTAGCATTTGACGGGCTGTCATTTTTTCTCCGCTTTGAAGTATTTTGCTGCCTGATAATTACAGAAGGCGCGTTCGGTTTTAGGTCCCCAGATGCCGTCTATCTTGCCATGATAATAGCCGAGTTCTTTGAGTGCCTCTTGAGTTTCACTGATAGATTTAGGGACATTTTGACAATCGCAATAGCCTTGATAATAACCTTCAGTGTAGACTTCTCTTTGTGAGTAGCTTATATACTCATATAGTCTGCCTGTCCCTAAAATGAAAGTTATGCCGAAAACCACACAGATTATTAGTTTTGTGATTCGCATTGATTTATCGCATTATTATCCGATTTGGTCATATCGTGTTTCGTGTCATCGAGAATCTTTAATATCGTTCTCACTGCCCATTTTGCTCCGCGCACCATTCCCTTTTCAAAAGGAGTTTGGTTCGCGGGATTAGCGGTTATCTCTAAATCATCAATTACATATCTACCTTCAGACATTTTGGCTCTCTCCTATCTCAGCCATTCGGGTAAATCATTCGCTCAAATTCTCTTTCTTCGTCTCTTTGTGCGTTGAATCTCTGAACAGACAAATAGAAGTCTCTTGTTTCCCGCGGGTCTACATGATGTCCCAAATTACTCTGACAATTCTCAGTTCTTGCTCTTTTTACTCTGTTCACAATCATCCTGTGCATCAGTTTCATTTGACTATTAGTTTTCCTAATCTACCAAGCAGGAATTATATTGTTAAAGATGGATGTAAATTTTGTCCGCTTTTTATGTTTGCTGGTTTTGTCTTTCCAGAAATTCTCTTTCTTCGTCTCTTTGTGCGTTGAATCTTTGTAAAGATAAATAGAAGTCTCTTGTTTCCCGCGGGTCTACATGATGCTCCACGCTTTGCTGGACCTTACTTAACCGATTCTCACTTCCATTTATCATATTGCAGATTCGTGGTGTCATTTTCACTTCTCCTGTTCAATTTCCAATAGAAACTCTGCTAATTGGTTTTTTTAATTCGGTAACTATGGTTGCATGTCCTCTACTATTTCTTCTACTATTTCTTCAATATTTTTAACGCGCTCAATAAAATCAGAAGTTACTTTATTCAAAATCGCTTTTTTAAGTGATTCTGGCATTGAAGATTTATAGACATGTCCTGCTTCTGTGGTGAAACCAGCCCTGTAGTAAGACCTCGCGAACATATTCTCTTTAATGAAAGCATCAAGCTCCTTTTCTAAGTTTTCTTTTATTGGATAATATGGCTTGAAAACTTCCTCTATTTCCTTTCCAATTTTTCCTAGCTTTTCAATGATTAATTTAAGCTCTCGTTCAAGTAACTTTTCTTCTATTTGATTTGTTGTAATATTTTTTTCTGCCATAATTTCTCCTTTACTAATCTTTATGGTTTTCAAAAAGGCGGCGACCATCCTTGGTTATCCTTTCGAGTCCGTTACGCTGCCGCCTTAAAAGTGAGGGAAATCGGGCCCACAAATAGCGGGGGCAGGACTCGAACCTGCGACCTTCTGGTTATGGGCCAGACGAGCTGCCATCTGCTCTACCCCGCGATAATTCCTTATTCTTGAAAAAATAGAATGGGGCCAAAGTTCATCCTTGACCCCACTCCGGAGGAGGGTGATGAAAAGCTAAAGAAGCATCAATTCTTAAAAAAGCGGTCACGGCAAAGTGAAAAATGTTACAGGAGTTCTTTCGAATATGCGGTTGGATTTGTGCAACAGGAACCGTGACCGCAGGAGGGTAACCCAGCAAAATGAATTGTTGCTTGCAATCTGTTAAGCTGGGTGACGTATTACGTTATTTCACAGACGCCTGCTCGACACGCAGGAGGTCACTGGTTCAAGTCCAGTACCGCCCAGTTCGGGGCCTGGTATCTATCGCCTCCTTTTTGCGACAGATTGCAAGCTACAGGCCCCTTTTTTATGGCATTAGACGCCAATTCGCGTGCCATTGAGTAATACGACTGCCTTACAGCCAGATAATGCGTCATCGTTTTTGAGCTGTTATGGCCGGTCAGACGCATTACAAAATGCTGCGGTAAAACCTCGGCCATAAGTGTCGTATAGGTCTTGCGGAATCCGTGAAAATTGTTGATCTGCCGACCGAACGCCTTCTTTTGAATCCTGACAAACGACCGGCGAAAATTCCAGTCCGGGCACTTACGCTGCCGCTCGTTCAATAGACCTGACTGACTGAGCCTCAACATCCGCTGATAAATCGCTTCCGTTAAAAACGGATACAAAAGACTTTGCTGCGATTGCATAGCTTGATCTAATTCGTCCACCAGCGGGACCTGACGCAATTCCTTATCCTTGGCTTCCCATTCCCAAGTCTGTTTTGTGTTGCGTTTAGGCTCGACATGGATAAAACCATTGCGGATATTGTCCCAGGTGACATTTAGAATTTCACCTCGCCGCATACCAGTCGTATAGGCACATAACAGAATCAATCGCCAGCGCTGCGAAGGACAACAATCCAACATCCTTAACAGCTCCCGTCTTTCATAGATACGTATCGGTCGTCGTGTAACACGGAACTGCTTAAGGCCAACAAGCGGATTCTCTGGCAAAATCTTCTTGCTTTGAACCGCCCAGGAAAACACACTCTTGACCGCTCGCATGTACATATTGGCCGTGTTCTTGCTTCGACCAGTTTTAAGTAACCAGCCTTTGTACTTTTGACCGTGATCCGGGCTGATTCTATCTATCCGGCGGTTGCCGGTAGCCTGGGCAAAGTAGCGACATGCCCTTTCGACCGTCTCGCGTGTGGATTGTGCCAGCCAGAAGTTCTCACAGACATACTGCTGGCCTAACGTTACAAATGTTAGCATAGTATACCTCCTTTCGGTTAACAGATTGCAAGCTGCAATCATTATACCAAAAAGCAGGCACTATGCCAACTTAACTGCGCCTTTCATCTTATGAGCTTGTCAAAGAGCTATGCGTTTTACTCAAAATAAATCCTACAATTGGGTAATTCTTCACGAAGTTGTGATATCTGCTCATAGCTTATCTGATTGTTTTCCAGCGAAAGCTCTGTCAGATTTTTTTCTTTAGCATTATCAACAATTTTTTGTAATTGATCTGCATTCATAGTTCTTCCTGACAATTTCTTTGATGATTTTTTCAGCATCTTCAGGGGTATAAAGTACCTCTAAAGATGTTCTTAAATTAGCAAATCTATTACGGGCTATTTCTGTGATTTTTTTATCAGTCAGCTTTTTGCGTTTCATTTTTGACCATTCTTTATAGAAAAAGGCGCAGGGGTAGCTCTGTCGCATGAGGAACTATTCGAACCCCCGCGCCTTAAATTTCTTTGGTATTTGCGACAGAGCATTTTTCATTCCTGTTAATCTGGAGAATTTCCTTGACTTTGTCCGTTAAATCCGGTAACCTTACGCATAGCAACTCGGAGGCCCTCGGGCAGCTTCTGACAGCCCTCTATAGACATAAATCTGTCAAAGGCCGCCCACAATCCCATGGATGCAGTAATCTGAACTGTTCTTGTTTCTTGCTTGACTTGACTTTCGGTTGCTTCTTTTGTCATTCCGGATTACTCCTTTAATAAGTATGTACTTGTTATCGACTGAATAAGGAATTATGTCAACATAAAAATATAGACGTTCTCGTAATTTATAGACAAGAGAGACATAACATATTTTATACCAAAGGCTTACATAAGAAAAAAAATATGAGATAATTCAATAATTATGCGTGAAAGAAACCAAACGACTTTGGTTTTGACTAAAAAAGCTCAAGAAGTGAAGGACGACCTTGCCCCGATATTCGGGCTAAAGAACATTCTATCTGCCGGTTTGGTTTTATTCGGCCAGCTCACGGATGCCCAGCAGAAGGCCGCTATTGCCGCCGCAGGCGACAAAAAGGTCGTGGAGGGTACATCTCCGCCCACCAGCCAGCCGATCACACTCCATGAGGCCTTACATCGAATGGTCGAGCGAATGAAGGCTAAGCAGACTGTAGAAGGCAATATTGTCAAGATAGTTAGGAGGGACGAGAAGACCTGGGAAGAATTGAATCGATTGGTCGAATCTCAAACCGAACCAACCAAAAAGAGAAAGATGAGGTAAAATTAAACGCCAGCCAATCTGGCATAATTCCCGTTCTTACAGTTCAAATTGACCAGCGTTTAATCGAAGGATAGTATTATGTGTCTTTATTAGCTTTTTCTGCCAGTTCCTCTGCCGCGTCCACCGCCTTTAGCATGACCGGGGCCACCTTTAGAACAACCGCCGGTGTTGCGATTTCGTCCGCCGCCGCCGGACATACCTGTACCTCTGCCGGCACCTGTTTTTGCTCCATATTTAGCCATTTTTTTACTCCATAAACCTTCTTTTCTCGCTTTCAAAGACCTTCGCTGTGCAGATGTAGCACGATTATCTCTAATAAGCTGCCTGATTATACGGTCACCATTATCACTTTTAACTATGCGATATTCCTCTCGATGAACCAAACCACAATCACAACAAACTCTTAAAAAACTACCGCCGCTTACATCAACCCATTCTCCGTCAAATCTTTGTATATAAACAGGCATTATTCAATCAATCCATGGTCGCGGGCGATATTCTCATGGTTAAGCAGCTTCCAGTATTTGACTCGCGTTATCAATACGCCCTTATACGGAATGCTTACCGGCTCGTTCGGTTCAACGAAGATGACCTTTTCACTATCAGCGATATAGACGGTTAAGCTCTTTGCTGATCTGCAACCGCTGACGCTGAAGTTTATTAACAAGATCGCCCCGACCAGCATAAACAGCCTGCTCAAGTTTTGCATTGACAGTATCACGTTCCTTTTCCAATTTATCTATACGCGCAGTTTTGCTGTAATGTTTCTTCAAAAACCAGAGAACAATCCCCGACACAACTACAATCAGTGAAAGTATGAGCTTCGTCATTCGGGTTCTGTCGTTACAGGTTTTTCCAGTTCAACGCTAAAAGTATTTGCGATGAGCCTCACACCCCAGTCGTCCCAGCCGTTTTCGGTTTCAAGAGCCTTTTCGTAGAGTGCTTGCAAGAGCTTCGTAAGGCCAGTATGAAAGGCCTCGGCTATTTCAGGTGTCATTTTTTCCAGTAATTTTAGTAACCAAGTCATCTTGACTCCTTTCTTTCTCCATTGAGAATGTTATCTAATTTCATATACAATTTAGAAATCTTTTGTTCGATTTTTGATAGCATCTTGAGCAAATCTGCATAATCTGCCCGGGCTACCATAAGCTCTCGATTGATCTCATTGGCTTCTTTTTTAAGGTCTTCGGTTGTTATCGATTTTTTCTTCAATTCGGTTTACCGCCTGTTTGATATATTCGATATCCTTTTTGATTTCTACTATGGATTCGGTATTTTCTTGTGTCTTTTGTGCTGTGGACTTTAACTGATCTACCTTCTCCGCGTACTTTCCGTAAGCAAAGCCCACAGCCACAAGCGCCAACAATAATGGCAAAAATATTGCTGCCAACTTCAATGTTTTATTGTTGTTATTCAATTTTCTTCACTTGACTTTTTCATTTGGTACGTTACTGTTCAGCTATGACTCAAAAAACCAAAACAATACTTGAATGGACTTGGTCTATAATTGGCTTCATAGCCATAATATGCTTAATTGTTTATCTATATAGTTCCAACCTAATATTTAGGTCTTTTTGGCAAGCCTTATGGAATTGGGCCGAACCGACCTCGAATCCTAACTTTTGAAATTTATTGTTCACCTTCCATTCTTTCTTTTAATCTTTTTTGTTTCAACCCTCGGCCTATAACGGGGTGTCTTTCCAATGGGCTGACACCAGCCTTTTTCTTCTCACGCTCATAATAATCTAACAATAATTTATCGGCCTCTTCTGCTGTAACGCCAAAATTCTTTAATAATTCAATTGCTCGCTCTACTTTTTGCTTCGCTTCTTTGGTAGTTGCTTGAAGCGATGCTGTGTGAGCTTTGCCTTGTAAATACTTATCAAGGTCGATTATTAATTTCGGTTTCCATTCCTCACGCATTTTCTTGGGAACCATTTTGCTATCGAGAATCTGATTGACTGTCTTGTTATAGTGGTCGATTGCTCCGCGTGGATTTTTCAGGGTTCCAAGGTATTGATACAACTTTTCCTGTTGACCTTTAAGCGAGTAAATCCTGTTGGTGATTGCCTGTTCTCGTTTGTCCTTTTCACTCATTGTAGGTCGATAACCAAGCAGTGTTTCTACTGCTGCTATTGTAGTATCAATCTCTTTGCGCCGAGATTGCTTGAAAACACTCCACGAAATCGGTTCGGTTTTCTTGATTTCATAGACAGCAAGTTTCATAACTTTTCGCAGGAAGGGGTCGGTGATTTCTGTTACTCTGTCACCCTTCCAGTCATAAACAGCCCTTCCTTGTGAAATCAACAAAAGGTCTGCTGCTACTTCGGCTGTGGTAGCTGTCATTCCACCAACTCTTTTTATACTGGTTTCAATGGCCTTACCTGGCTCACCTAAAAACATATTCCCGTAAACATTCCAGTAATCCTTATCGTAGGTCATCAGATCTATCATTATCCGGCGACCTTTATCATCGGTTTTGCCGGTATCAATTTTGAAAAGGTCTCGCAAATCTTCGGCGGTTTCAGGTTTCTTTGGCGGCTTGCCGGTCATTATCATTGTGCCAACAGTAGCTAATATCGATGTGATAATTAGTGAATTGACAATATTCGACCGAGACCGATTGGCACTGAAGCCATCTTTGCCCTTCCATTGTAAGGCACTTTTGAGAATCGTTCTAAAATTTCCCTCTGCATAACCCGGGGCCATAAAGAAAAACCGCAAAACTGTAGTCCAGGTCCCGCTTCTTCCAAACAGCCTTTCGTTCACCATTCCATAAAAGTTTTGGCCTTCTTTGATAATTTCTTGAAGCTCTGCATCAGTTAATTCCCGTCCTAACTTCTTTGCCTGTTTGTTGTACCACATTTGAGTCTTTGCATATTTAACCTTCGGAATGTAGCTATTGAACATCCAATTCACAAAACTAACGGGAAGCTTTATTGGTATAGCTCCATACTTAACGGCTTTGCCAAATTCCTTATTAAATTTATTGGCGAATTTCACAAAGGCTTTTCGTGCCTCTGATTCCACGCTGTATCTGTGTCCGCCACCATTTCGGACATAGCGTTTATAAAAAGGTGTTCTAAATGTTGGGTCATTTTTTCTGAATCCAAATGTGATGCCTTGAGTTGCCATTCCCTTTCGGACACCAAATGGAATACGTTTTCCTGGTCTTTTATAAAACTCGGCAATTTTGTAAAATCCAAGATAGCCACTATCGGCAACTGATTGTTTGGCAACAGAAAGAAGGTGAAAAGCACTGCCGATGAATTTTACGGTTCGCAGGAAATTATTAACTTGTCTCAAAGTGTTAATTATAGGCACTTTGGTAATTTTATTTGTAGCGATAAGATTGTTGATTAGCTTGGCAAGGTCTGGTTGAAGCCGAAGTCCGCTAAATGCCGGATCCTGTACTTTGTCCCATTCCACCGGAGCATCAATAAGATTATCTATAAATTTGCCCTCACCCGTCCGCATCAACTCATCTTTGAGCCAGTTCATTCCCTCAAGGTGGGCTATAGCAATATACTCACTTTTGAGATTTCGCACGGGATTTGGGTCTCTAATTTCAAGACCGTAGGATTTCGCATCTGCGTATGTAGGGAGCTTCTTTTCTTTGGTGAATCTCTTGGTTGTGCGCCAGTAATCAAGGAACTTATCAACCTTCTTGGAATCTTTGTAGATGCCGTAGAAGTATTCAGATACTCTATTGATGTCGTCCCCCACAACCGATTGCAGATACTTATAATTGAAATCCGCTATATGCTGAATTGAGCCGAGTAACTTCGGACTTCGCAGTTCTTTCGGCAATTTGTTTGTTGCATCTTTCTTGATAAGCTGTGCTTCTACCGAAACTGGATCGCCACGCGATAGCATCAGATTGTCCAAATCTTTGTCGGAAAACTTATCGAGCCATTCTTCCAGCTCATTGATTACCTTGTCCTTTTTCGGTAGCTCTGTTTGCTCGAATTTAACCCTTGCGACATCTGTGGCGTGAATACCTTTGATAACTGCTGCGTATGCCTCTTTGCCGAGTTTTCTTTCAACGGCCTTGGCTGGTTCGAGAACCCTCATAAATGCCTTGTGAGATTCGAGAACAGGGTTTAAATCGACAAAGCCAGGTTTGCCTTTTCCCTTTGCCTCAGCAGGCTTGGCAGGCGGCTTAATTTCTTTGGCAGCTTTGACGGGGACCTGGTCAACGAGTTTTTGAGCACCAAGTGGTTTTCGCCCTCCAGTGGCCTCTGTAGGAGCGACTTTCTCGGCAGGGGGGGTAGGAATGGTCGGCTTAACAGGTTTTCGCCCAGCAGTCAACGGCTGTGGCTCTGCAATCATAGCCTGCTGCGTTGTCTCAGTTGGTCCGGCAGGTCTTTGAGTTTTTCTATAGAGGTCGGCAAGCAGTCGGTCTCGTTCGGCTCCAGTTCCTTTCGTCATAACCTGCTTAACTTCATCGAAAAGTGAGCGATTTCCGGCCTTTTTTTGCTGCTGAGCGAGTTTTACTAATTCTCTGGCCTCATTATGAGCCTGTTTTGAGGACAAAGCCATGGCCTGTCTGTTTTCGGCAATTCCTTGTAATACTTGCTCAACTTGCTTATTTGATAATTTATTCAGATCAGGGTTATATTTTCTTGCCGCCTTTACCGCCTCTGTGGCGTATCTGTTCCGAACTGTTCTTTTAACGGCCTTAGTGCTTTTCTCTATGAGGCCCAGCGCCTCAAATCCGAGGATGGTAGCGCCTGTTTCGAGTATCTCCTGGGGGCTACCACCGCGCAGGGCGGTAACACCCATGAATCCGCCTGTTACGGCAGGAAT
>Ga0315547_1000442_pt1 | contig 41886 bp, 49 predicted proteins | sample SalMarSW160240MG_2_FD_202542 | JGI IMG/M metagenome (GOLD analysis project Ga0315547, IMG submission 202542) | Salt marsh sediment microbial communities from the Plum Island Ecosystem LTER, Massachusetts, United States - Salt Marsh Sediment SW1601-240 ...
GATCAATGAGGCTCGATAGTCGTGTCCGGATAAATTTTAAAAACGGAATGGAATATGGAATGTATTTGGTGGGTTGGGTAAAAAATCGCTTTTTCCTGCAGGCGAAACGGCGGGTGAAAATGGCGACCAGTGGGTAAAGCATTGTCGTTGACGGAATCCGATCGTGAGTCGATCGCCCGGGAGTTGTTCGATGTCCGTGGCGAACGGCAGGGGGATGAGCTGCATGGTCTGTGCCCGTTCCACGACGACAAGGATCCGTCGTTTTCGTACAATGTTGTCAAGGATGTGTATAACTGCTTCAGCTGCCAGGTGCGCGGCGATCTGATCAGGCTGTGGTCGAAGGTCAAGGGGACCGGCAACGTCACCGATGATTTCAAGGAATTTTGTCGCAAGTATGGACTGCGGCTGGATGCCGAGCACGGCAAAAATGATGCGGCGGCACCGGCGGCGACCGGCGCGCAACCGGAAAAGAAAAAGCAGGCGGGCAAGCGGATCAGCCAGGCGCAGATCGATGCGGCCTGGGCCGCCATGCCGGCGTTGCCGGAGGCCTGGATTGCCAGGCTCCAGGAGCAACGCGGGTGGACGGCCGATGCGATCAACGGGCTGGACCTGCGCATGCAGACGCGGCGGTGGGACAAGCGCACCGGTCAGGTGGCGGAGATCGAGCATGCCGACCGGATAGCCATCCCCGTGCGCGACAGTGATGGGAAGCTGCGGAATATCCGGTGCTACAAGCCCGGCGCCCGGAAAATGAAAATATTTTCTTTTGGTCCGGGGATCGGCGGCGCCCGGCTGTTCCCGGCCCGGCCGGCGCTGCCGGACAGTGTCGTGCTGGTAACCGAGGGCGAGGTGGACGCCATCTGCGCCGTCTCCCATGGATTTGACGCGATCACGCAGACCAGTAAAACCAAGTTCTGGCCGGCGGATCAGGCCGCCGTCCTGGCCGGGCGTGACGTGGTGATTTGCTACGACTGCGACCAACCCGGCCAGCGGTACGCCGTGCATGCCGCCGAGAGTCTGGCGAAGGTTGCCCAGCGGGTCCGGCTGCTGACCTGGCCGAACTGGATGGGCCGCCAGGCGGACGGGGAATGGCCAAAAGACCACGGCGAGGACCTGACTGATTTTTTTGTGAAACACGGCAAAAGCGCCGCCGACCTGCGGGCCCTGATCGATGCCGCCGAGCCGGTGGTCGTCGAGGAGATGCGCAACGCCTGCGCGCTGGATTTTTTCGACAGCGGGCCGAACGGGCGGATGTCGTTTAAACCGCGGCTGCTGGCCGACCGGCTTTGCGCGGAGCTGGAGATCATCAGCGAGCCGGACACCGGTTTGATCCACCGCTGGAACGGCGCGTTTTTTGAGCGGTTCCCGGAGGATCATCTCGACGCCCGCGGCATCACCCTGCTGGGCGACGAGGCGCAGCAGTCGCGGGTGCGCGATGCTGTTTTCATGGCCAAACGGTTGTCCACGATGCCCCACGGCCGGACGCTCAACGACCGTGAAAACTGGGTGTGTACGATCAACGGCCAGCTCAACCTGCGCACGCTGGAGCTGGTGCCGCATCGCAAGGATTTTTATGCAAGCTACCAGTTGCCGGTGCGGTTCGAGCCGGACGCCGCCGGCCGCTGTGAGAGGTTCCTGCAGTATTTGGATGAGACCATCCAGACCCCGGGGCCCATCGCCCAGGTTCAAGAATTTTGCGGGTATGTTCTCACCCGGGAAATCCGCTTTGAGAAAGCCCTACTGTTATTAGGACCCGGCGCCGACGGCAAATCCAAGCTGATGAGCGTTTTAGAAGCATTGACCGGGCCGGAAAACTGCTCGGCGGTGTCGTTCCAGGATCTTGAGGATCAGTTCCACCGGAGCAGCCTTTACGGCAAGATGCTCAACATCTCCACCGAAGTCGGCTCCAAAGCCATGGAGAGCGCCTATTTCAAAGCGATTGTCTCGGGCGATCCGATTTCGGCGGCCTTCAAGCATCAAAATGCCTTCCAGTTCCGGCCGTATTGTAAGCTCGTTTTCGCCGGCAACCGTCTCCCGCGGATCCTCGACAACAGTGACGGGCCGTTCCGGCGGTTGTTGCCGATCTCATTCAAGCGCCAGTTCTTAACCGACGGCGATCCGGATTTGCTTGAGAAGTTGATGGCCGAGCGGTCTGACATCTTTCAGTGGGCGCTGGTTGGATTACACCGGCTGTGGGAGCAGGGCGCTTTCACCGATTGCGACGAGACCCGGCAACTGATGATGGATCACCGGCGGGCCAACAACCCGGTGCTCTGTTTTGTTGAGGATGCCTGCATCATCGACGCCAGGCAAACCGTTAAAAAACAGGAGCTTTACAAACAATATAAGCGATATGTCGACAGCAACGGCTATTCGATCATGGGCCGTGAGAACTTTTTTAGAGAGCTGTATTCGGCGGTGGCCAATCTCAAGCAGCATCGGCCACGCACGGCGACCAACGGGCGTGAATGTTACATCAACGGGATCGGGATCGATTTCGCCGACCAGGAGAACGGGTGATGTGGTCCAAATCCGACGGCGTGGAGGTTGATTTGGAGGATATACATGGCAAGAATTTACCACGAAACATCCCCGGTCAGAGCCAGGACATTTTTGGTCAGAGCGGGGTAACCAAAAATGTGTAATAATATCAAGCGCCGGTCAGGGTGGTCAGGGTGGTCAGGGGTATCTCGGCTTATCGCGCACGCGATCGCATAGCGCGCGCGTTATAAACGCGCATGTGTGCGCGCACATTAGCGCGTGTGCGCGGGAAACGCGCGTTTAAACGCGCGCGCTATGTGCGCGCGCGTCACACATTTCCCAGAAGCTATTTTATTGAAAATACCCCTGACCACCCTGACCAAGTAGTGGAAACGTTCGAAATCATAGGTTGAAATCCGGTCAGGGTGAAAAGTTTTCACCCTGACCAAAAATGTCCCCGCCCTGACCGGATATTTTTTAGACAGGGCCAAACATGGTCGTGGAAATAATTGGAACATAGGTGGAAACAGGGCCAAACCATGCCAAAGCGGGTCTATCCGCCCTGGTCGATCGACCGCGCTGCTCCCGGCGCCCGGCAATCCAGGGATCCGGCCCCGCGGGCGTGGTGGTTTGGTTTTGGGCGGCGTGGGCTTGATATGGGGCAGGGGGGCGGCGGCAGGTGGCTGATATGAATCCGCTGGAAAAAATACGGCAAAAATACGGGCCGGCGGCGGGCGGTCCCGGGGCGGACGAGGATGACGGGCGGGAAGACCGGCATGCGGCTGATGATAAAAATGTTGTTGTGGCGAACGGATGGCGGGCGTGTGGCTCGATCGTCGCGTTGCGCGAGTATCTGGATGGGCACCCGGAATTGGGCGCCGTGGTCGGGCTGTCCGGCGGCGGCGTGGTAATCCGGTTCAATCCCGGCATCGACAACAGCAACGGCGGCGAGCGGATGCGTGCGGCATTCGAGGCGGCGGCCCTGCTGGTGGATGCCAAGCAAGACATCTTGCGGCTGGTGGCGGCCGGAGAGATGCGGATTCGCCGGTTCGATGAAATTGGTAAAACAAGCAAACCAAAGGAAACATCATGAGCGGAAAAAACATTGTAACTCACAACAAAAAAAAGGAGAACAAAATGAGAGAAATTAAAATTAAAACAACGAGGTTCACAAGAATTTTTGTAGCAGACGAACCTGGACAAGATGGTGCTTGCCACGAATATTACGTGCGCGATAACCATCCGGCAGATGATTTCCAGGGTGCAATGCCGTTCGCCGAAATAAGATTCCAAAACGGGCCAGTGAAAGAGTTCGGTGTGAATGGCTGTCATCAAGAAGACCTGATTGCCATCGTTATTGACCGGCTGCAATCATTCCAGGCCGGTGAACTTTCCTGCCGTGAAAATGACCTGGCGCTTATAAAACTTGAAGAGGCCATGCAATGGCTGAACCATCGAACTAATGTGCGTATTGCGCGGGGCGTTGAAGGCACAAACAAAAAGTGAGCCACAACGAAGTCCTTTTTTTGGGCGGCAAACCGGATTCCAGCCAGGAGCGCCGGCGGAATCCGGTCGACTATCCCGAGGCGTCAGGATCGGGGGGGCCTGCACCGCCCGCCGCAACCGTGGACGATGACGATATCCCGTTCTGACGAGGACAACCCATGGACGAGAAAAATTTACGGCTGATTGCCTGCCTCAAGTTCGCCTCCCAGAAGTGGCTTGCAATGGTCATCAATCGCCCCGGCGTCCTGATAGTCTACGCCTCCCCGCCATCCGGCCGCCCATATTTCCAGGCAAATGATCTGGAAACGGGTCAGTCCCGCTATTTTGGCATTCATCGCGCCGGACTGGATATCCCATTTTTCCTCGAACTGGCCGGGATACAAGTTAAAAGAATCGTGCACGGAAAACGGGAGGTGTTGCCCGGCCAATCCGTGCGATCCATATGTCATCAGCGCGGCGACGCCGTTCAGTACATCGATCATCATGCAAAGCTCGCCCCGCGTGAATTTGCCGCGCATTTCCGCCAGGGACTGCCGGTAAATGATCGGGAGGGATTCCAGCGTCCAGGTAGCGCCGGCATTGAGGGTGTTGAAGTGCCGCTCATACCATTTGGCGGTGTTGATGTTGATTTTCGGGGCCGTGGCCCGCATTTCATCGGATTTTTTTTGCATGATTCCTCTCTTTCGTTAGTATCCGCATTGGCTGCAGATGATTTTGATCGCCATTCCCGGGCGCGTGTATCAATCACTGGTGGACATTCCACGTTCGGATCGCCTGGCAATTACGATGCGGCGCCAGCAGGAGCCGTCCAGGTAGATCGGCGGGTGTTGGCCGGCGGTGTGGATCAGGAAACCGCTGCGAACATGCAGGCTTCCGTTGTCGTAGCACTCACCAACGAAGCGGTGGCGGGAATGCCCACCGCCGATCGGGATATCACAATCATCACCGGTGACGTTTTTCAGGTGGCTGGGCGCCACGCCGACGTCCCCTTGGCGGGCGATAATGACGGCGCCGGACCAGATCCAGTTATGGGCGCCGGCGACGGTGACGACATTGTGGCTGACTTGGTGGGCAAATGCTGTGCCCGAATCGTTTTGGCCGATCAAGTAGCGATCCGATCGATAACCCGGAAACCAAGCGGACGATTTTGCGTAAACACGTTTGCGGGCATGTTCGACCACGGCCAACACCGGCGGCAGGCCGTTGTAAAGGGCGAGACCATCGCCGTAAATGATATCTATGACATGGATTTCGTGGTGGTCGCCGCGGCCGGAATCGAAACCATCATTGGCCAGGCCGGCGCAATGGGCGATGGTGACCGCTACTTGCCGGGCTTCATAATCGGTCATCCATTTGCGACTCGGTATTCTTGCCACCGGCCGGGACGTGGCAATCGCCCGCTGTTTAGCGATTTCGGCCAGGCGGTTATAGGCTGCATCGGCGGACGGGGTGGGGTTTTTCACCAGCCGTTTTTCCTCGCGCCGGCACGCGGCCAGGAATTTTTGCCGGTAGTTTTTATCGTCCCGGGCGCGCTTGGCCGCGGGGTTGGATTTGCGGGCCTGGACCGCGTTTTTCCAGGATGTTTCAACATTCCACCCCGATCGCCGGACCCCGCCATCGTATTCGCGCAGCGGCTGGAATCGTTCGTGGTCGCGTACAGGCCGGTGGGCCAGCAAATATTTAATTGCTCCCTTGCGGGTCGTTGCCGTGCTGCCGGCGGCCTGCGCCTCGCTGACCATATCTCTTGTTTTGTTGCTGATATCGATGCTATTCATGGGTTTAGCCTCCTGTTCCCCAAAATGGGGGGCCGTTTGTGCCCCGTCCGGGTTGGATCCGGCCGGGGCTTTTTTATCGTATAGCCCAATATAGTAAATGTTTTAAACATTGTCAAGCATTTTTTTAAATAATATGCAAATAAGCGTCAAATACATAGAATCGTTAAAAGATAAAATATCGGCCGATGATTACACGCGGGTGGCGGCGCTGTTCCAGGGCGAAGTGGACGCCATGAAACGGCATATCGCCGACAACTCGCCGGCCAACCTACGGGCCTGGCAGGCGGCGCGCAACGCCCTGGAAAAGATGCTGCACGGTCTGGGGCTGGATGATGTCGATCAATCCGGACCGGAGGTCATCGGGTCCGTGGCCGATCTGGCGCGCTGGTTGGCCGATGAGGGGTATTGCGCCGCCGGCCGGGACGTGCCGATCAAAAAATCCAAGGTTTACGTGGATCAGAAAAAGGGGTTGCTCAAGGCGACGGACACCAGGGCCATCACCATGACCGAAGCCATGGCGTATGTGGCCCGGGCGATGCTGTCCAAAACGACGGTGACCCGGGCCGACGAGACCGAGGATCTGGCGGTGCAGAAAATGCGGGCCGAGCTGCGGATATCCATTGCACGTTACGAGCGGTACGAGTGGGAAAACGAGCGGGACCAGGAGCGGTATCGTAAAATCGAGGACTTCGAGCTGGAGCTGGCCATGCAGACGGCGGCCCTGGATGCCGGTTTCCGGCATTTGGTGCGACAAAGCGCGGCGGAGGTGGTGCAACTTGTGGGCGGGGATGTGAAAAAGGCGGATCTGATCCGCGAGTATTTTTATCCGCGGTTGGATGAGTTGATGGATGCGTTCGCGCGGATGAAGGAGCTTAACATCGTTGTCGACCGGCAAATAGGGAGCTGAAATGGAAAAGAGAAAATACGTGCATGGTTTGGTTTGCAAGTGCGGGAAAATTTATCCGCAACACCATCCGTTTTGGCCATTTCCTCCACCGGATTTTTGCCCATGTTGCGGAACAACTCGAGCAGATATGTCCCGGGAGGTTGTTGTCGAAGTTTGGTGGCAGACAGGAAGGTTTTACAAAACTGATCGCGTCATCTACGAGAAAAAAGGAGCTGAAAAAATGACCAAAATCGAGACAAGTGTGGAATTTGGGAAAAAGTACAGGGATGTGTAACTATCTGTATGCGCGAGTGCAGCAATTTTAGAAAGGGGGCAATATGTTTTTCCGTCGTCTCGCTTGTCTGTTCGGGTTTCACAACTGGGGGGGCTGGTCGGAAGTCCGCGATGTGCGCGACGGCCGCCGTATATTCCGGCAGCGTCAATGCGTGGTCTGCGCGAAAAAAGATATCGCTTGCTGAAATCATGAGGACTGATCACATGCCCAAGACCAATCCAACAATCCTACCCGGCAACACCCAACCCCTCCCGGTCCGGCCGGTATGGTTCACGCCGGCGCAACTGGCCCGGCTGGAATCGTTCCCGGCGCCGCGGATCCCACCGGCGCAGAAACGGATCATGCGCAAGCGCAAGATGATCCCGCCCTCGGTATGGGCCGAGCGTTACCGCAAGCTGCCGCGTGATGCCGCCGAGGCCGGACCGTGGCGCAACGCCCAGGTGCCGTACCTGGCCGGGATTATGGATGCGTCATTCTACTCGTCGGTGCAGGAGATCGTGGTCTGCGCGGCGCCTCAGACCGGCAAGAGCGAGATGAACTACACCTGCCTGGGCTATGCCGTGGACATGCGGCCGGGTAACGCGCTGGTGGTGTTCCCGGACGAGGACACGGCCAAGACCAATTGCACCGACCGGATCCAGCCGATGATCGAGGACAGCCGGAAGCTCGCCGAGTATTTCACCGGCGTGGCCGATGATGTCGGCGCCAAGAAAATCCGGTTGAAAAGCGCGATCCTGTACATGGCCTGGGCCAACAGCGCATCCCAGCTGGCTAACAAGCCGCTGCCCTACGTGGTGCTGGACGAGGAGGACAAATATCCGGTCACGGCCGGCAAGCGCGAGGCGGGACCGGCGGATCTGGCGAAAAAACGGACGAGGACCTTCGTGCACATGCGCAAAGTCTGGCGGACCAGCTCGCCGAGCATCGAGACCGGGCCGATCTGGACGGCATTGACCAGGGAATGCCAGCTGGTATTCGATTTTTGGGTGTGCTGTCCCTTGTGCGGGGCGGCTCAGAAAATGGTTTTCGATCAAATCAAATGGCCGGAGGATTTGCGCGACCCGCTGCGCATGAAGGCCGAGCAAGCCTGCTGGTATGCCTGCGCGCATTGCGAGGGCAAATGGGACGATGCGGACCGTGATCTGGCGGTGCGCGCCGGCGGGTGGCGCGACCGTGAGCAGAATCAGCCGATCGAGCTGGCCCTGGCGCGGATCCGGCCGATCACCATCGGGTTTCATATCCCGTCCTGGCTGTCGCCTTTCGTGAAGCTGTGGGAGGTGGCCCACGCTTTCCTGGCCGGCCTGCAGGATAAAAACAAGCTGAAGGATTTTTTAAACGGCCACGCCGCCGAGCCGTGGCTGGCGCTTTCCATCGAGCGCAAGGAGGAGAGCATCCTGGCCCTGGCCGACGACCGGCCGCGGGGCGTTGTGCCCGGGGGCGGCGTGGTGGCCTGCCTGCTGGCCGCCGTGGATACCCAGGACGACGGCTTTTACTACGAGATCCGGGCCTTCGGTTATGGCCTGGAGCGGGCCTCCTGGTGCGTCCGGGAGGGCAAGGTGCCCACCTTCGACGCCCTGGCCCGGGTGTTGTGGGTCGACCAATGCCTCGATGCCGCCGGCACCCGCTACCCGGTGCGGTTGACCCTGCACGATGCCATGGGCCATCGCACCAGTGAGGTTTACGATTTTTGCCGGCAGCATCGCGGGCTGATTTTGCCCACGATGGGCAAGCAGACCATGGCGAGCCCCTTCGCCTACTCCAATATCCAGTTTTACCCGGGCATGAAAAAACCGATCCCGGGCGGGATGCAGTTGATCCGCTGGGACACCAACTATTTCAAAAATCAATTGGCGGGGATCCTGGAGATTTTGTCCGGCGATCCGGGGTGCTGGCATTATCACAGCCAGATCACCCAGGATTGGGCCAGGCAGATGACCGTGGAGGGGATCAACGATAAAGGGATATGGGAGAACCCGTACAACCGGGCGAATCATGCCTGGGACTGTGCTGCCCAGCTGCTGGTGGCGCATGAGATCCTTGGCGTGGCGTTCTGGCCCAAGCCGGGGCAGGTGTTGGCTGTTGGTCCGTCCCGGAAACGGGATAAGGCGGAGACATCAAAAGCGAGGCGGTGGTGATGCAAATAATAAAAAAAACTGCTGAAGTCTATGAACTGCGCAACGGTTTTGAGTGGGGGCATATCGCAATTATCCAAACGGGTCCTGAGTCTGTTGATGTTGTAATTAACTCTGATTATGGCAGTTACGCATATTTTTGGACTCACTGCGGAAAGGACCCTAAAAAGTTTCTTTGTAAAATCGATATGCACTACGCGATGAACAAATTTACGAATGGCAAAATGTATGAACCGGACCCTGATAAATATTCAGATCAGATCAAGCGAACAATAATAAATTTAAGAAGAGATGGCGACTTGAACGAACAGGATGCAAGAGATGCCTGGGATGAGTTGTTGGAAATAGTTGAAGAATATCACAAGGGAGATATTCTGTTTCATAAACTTGTTTATAGCGATTGGTTTGAAAAAGTATTCAAAGATTACGATGGGCTGCCAAATGCGAAACGTATCAAATCAGAAGTGAGCGGTTTTTGGGAAAAAATATGGATTCCGTTTATAGACGAATTGAAAAACGAATGAGGTTACAAATGATTGAGCTATACAAAGATGGCGATTCAATGGCGATTGTCACGGATGCAAAAGACGAAAGCAACATGAAACTATACCGGCCCAGCAACGGCACCGAAGGCATGTGTTTCATGGATGGTTGGTGTGCCCATTGCCATTACGAGCAAGGCGGCAGGGAGTGCAAGGTCTTAATGCGGACCCTGATATTCGACGAATACGACGATGAATACCCGCGGGAATGGTGCTATCGGGACGGGGTGCCGGTTTGTACCCGGTTCAAGGAGCCGGAACAAGGCCGTCGCAAACTCGATTATCAAGACCACCGGCAAAGTTTGTTGTTTGATGAGAATATATAGAAGTACTCAAAAAGTACTCCTTGAGTACTCTATGAGTACTCACTAAGTACTAATGGAAGTATTTATGGCCATATCGGGAAAAAACAGGAAAACCGGCGGGCGGGCAACGGCGCTGCTTAGCGGCCTCCTGTTCGTTGCCGGCGCGGTCGCGGTTTTTTGGGCGACAATTTTCGGGATAATAATTTTCGTGATCGGGGGTCATTGATGCAAGAGTCTGAAAACAATATTCTTTGCGGCATCAACAACATTCGCCCGGTTCTTGGCAACGCTTCCGAGCACACGATCATGAAGTGGAAGCGGGAATATCAGTCTTTTCCGATCCGCAAGCTGGGCGGTCAGTGGGTGTCGCATCGAACCGAGCTGGTGGAGTGGTTCCGGCGGTTGGCGGCCGGGGATTTTGAAAATAAAGACTGACACCGGACTTCTCGTTCCCATGCTCTGCGTGGGAACGCACAAGCCAACATTCCCACGCAGAGCATGGGAACGGGACAAGGACAAATATGATTTTAAAGAAATTAAAAATTGCAGATTTGAAACCGCATCCGATGAACTACAATACTCACCCAGAAGCACAGATCAGAGAAATTGAAAAATCCCTTGAACAGTTTGACCAGTTCAAAAATATTGTTGTTTGTCAAAATATCATCCTTGCAGGCCATGGACTTGTAGAAGCTGCAAAACGAAAGGGCATGACTGAAATTTATGCTTTAATTCGAGATGATTTAACAGAAAACCAACAAAAAGCCTTGCTTGTCGCAGACAATGCAATTCCATTTGCTAATCTTCCCGATACTCATATATTGGGAGAACTTCTTGGATCTATCTCAACAGATTTCGAAATTCCGGGCATGACAGATGAATGGCTGCATAATATTAATTTTTCAGATAATTTAAATGATATTGAGTTCAATGAATATGACGAATCAATAACAGATGATATCGAACTTTGTCGATGCCCACATTGCGGTCATGAACATGCCAAAAAGAAATAACTATATTAAGATATTAGAGGAATCATGGAGTGCGCATCTTGTTCCACGAAAACCGGCCGCCCCAACTGTTATCAGTACATTTGCCGGATGTGGAGGATCATCTTTGGGATACTCGATGGCAGGATTTAAAGAACTTTTAGCCGTTGAAATAGATCAGAATGCTGTTGAAACATTCAAATTTAATTTTCAATCTGTACCGGTTTATCATGGCGATATTGCTCAACTATCTGTATCTAGATGTCTGGAGTTAGGCGGATTGATACAACCAGGACAGCTTGACGTGCTTGATGGATCTCCACCGTGTCAAGGATTTAGTACTGCCGGAAAACGTGAAATTTCTGATAATCGAAATCTGTTATTTCGTCAGTATGTCAGATTGTTACGAGGGCTGCAGCCAAAAGTCTTTATAATGGAAAACGTATCGGGGATGGTAAAAGGAAAGATGAAATTCATTTTTGCTGACATTATGAGAGAATTGAAATCAAGTGGTTATGATGTATCGGCTAGGTTGCTGAATGCTAAATATTTTTATGTTCCTCAATCTAGGGAGCGTATAATATTCATAGGCGTTAGAAATGATATAGGTATAAAACCAAGTCATCCAAAAGCACAAAACTATCCATTTACAGTCGAAAATGCTTTTGATTCTATCAGCCAAACGGAAAAAGATATTTTGCCTGCCAGGTTAAAGGAAACATGGCAGATGTTTAGAGTTTTGACTGGTAAAGAAAAGAAAAAACATTTTGGCCTTGTACGTATTAAATGGAAAAAACCTAGCAATACCATTATAAAATCTTTTGGAAATACAACATCGGGAACGATTCATCCGTTTGAAAATAGACGTTTGACGATTCCAGAAATAAAACGTTTAGCATCTTTTCCAGATACATTCAAAGTGATAGGCAATTACAGACAACAATGGGAACGGATCGGAAACAGTGTTCCTCCTTTGTTTATGCGTTCTATTGCTCAGCATATTCGAGAAAAAATTTTATAATATGACTGCTCTGCTTTGAAATCAATCAAAATATCGGTACAACGCCCGCAAAACCAACTCCCGTAACGATATTTTTTTTTCGAAAGCGGCTCTGTTCATCTGCTCGCGCAATTCCGCCGGCACGTCGCGGATCTGCAGGACGCCAGGCTCACCGTTGATTTCCCGGAATTTACGCTTAGCGATGTGCAAAACATTGACCGGTTTCCCCGCCGCGCGCAATTCCTCCATTTCCGTGATGACATCGTAATTACATTCCCGGCAGATCAAGGCGCCGCCCATACTGATGCCGCCGTTGACCGGTTTGCCGCATGCGTCGCATATTTTCATTTTCAAGCCTTTCCCGCGTGATTGGATGCGCGGCCCCCGGGTGATCAATCTTTGATGCCGTAATACATTTCACCGACGGCGCCCTGGAAGTCGCGCGCGGCTTTGAACATCGGGTCTTTTTGGTAGTTTCCGCAATCGCCAAAACAATACGATTCGCAATTGAAACAATAGCCGGTATCAATTTTGTGTTGGATATCCTGGTCCGCCAACTGCCGGTTGACTTCTTTTTTTGCGGCTTTGCCGGCTACGATCTGCGCCGTCAATTCTTTGATTTGGATCCATTCTTTTTCAGTGATCGTCCACGCCCGATTCGTGCAACCCAAAAACGCGCCATCCGGCCGGCGGCCGGCAACGACCTTCAAAACCGCCTGCACTTCGACTTTTAGCGCAGGTCCGCATGCAAACCCGATCATGCCTACCTTTCTAAACCAATCGGAATATTTTGCTTGCTCGGTTTCGGTTAAGCGCCGCGCCCATTGCAGGTCCGCCCCGTATTGATCGGCGATTTCGACGACCCGGAAAGCGGTCCCCGCGGCCCTGGCAGACTCAAAAACGGCTTTCTCTTCAGCCTGCCGGATCGCCTGCCGTTCGTCCGCCAGGTTGACGACATCGCCCACTACCGCCTTGACTTCCGCCATGGGTTTATTTTTCAGGCCGGCTCGCAGCACTTTGGCGTTGACGGTTGCGCAAACGTATTGATTGATTCCAGGCATGCCGGGTTCGATTTCTACAATGTGGCTGACCTGCGGTTTTCCGGCTGCGTATGTTCTGGCTTCGTCGATACTTTTAAATGTGTTCATTTTCTGGTCCCTTGTTTGGTTGTCTGCATTGATACATACAATATAATACATGTATTGCATGGTGTCAAGTAAATAATGTGCCCAGAAGAAGATATTTCTACCGTAGGCAAAAAAAACCGGCGTAAACCCCCTGTCAAGCGAAAAACAATACCAAATAACCGCAAATATCCGCAAATAAGGATCAAATAACCGCAAATACCCGCAAACCACCAAACCCCCAAAAACCCCATGATATGGTCCCATAATCAGATGGCGCCAACCATATCTTGGGGTTTTCCATGCAAATCACCGTAGACGAGTATAACTCATTCCGGGCCGCGTTGATCCAGCTCGGCACGAGCGGCGTGGCACGGGTGACGATACCCGGCGGCAAAACGATCGAATACCGCACCGACCAAATCCCCTGGCTGGAAACTCAGATATCCAACTACGAAATGGCCAACGGCATCGGGTCGATCCGAACCTATGCTCGCCAGATCAGGCGGCGCTGATGGCAATCGCGCGCAAGCTCGGTGAAGCCATTGATAACGCCATCGGGATTGTCTCACCAAAGCGCGGCCTGATGCGCCGCAAAATGCGGTCGATGCTCTATGCCGCCGCTAAAACCACCAAATCCACCGGGGTCTGGTCGCCGGTAAATTCCAATGTGAATGTGATCATCGGCGCCTCATCGGCCAAGATCCGGGCCAGGGTCCGGCAACTGGTGCGCGATTTTCCCTATTTTGCCCGGGCGGTGAATGTATCCGTTGATTATGTCGTGGGCGACGGCATCAAATTCCAAAGCCGGATCCAGAAACCATCCGGGGATCTGGACCAGCGCCGCATCCAGCAGACCGAGGACGTCTTTAATTTTTGGGCGGACGAGGCGGACTACGCCGGCAAACTGCATTACTACGAGATCATGCGCCTGGCCAAGCGGCAGGACGCCGAGTGCGGTGAGTTCCTGCTGGTAAAACGCTATGACGCTAAAACAAAATCCCGTTACCTGCCTTACTGCCTGCAGACCATCGAGCCGGACTGGTTGACCGATTACAACACCACGCCCATGGGCAAGACCGGCGCCAGCATCATCGATCAGGGCATCGAGTATGATTTGGACAGCGGCCGGATCATCGCTTACCACTTCCGCAACCCGGACACCTGGAGCCCGTCGATTTTGGGACGCACGGAGCGGATCGCGGCGGCCGACGTGATCCACGGCTTCGATGTTTTGCGGCCCGGCCAGCTGCGCGGCGTCTCCCCGTTCGCGCCCGGCGTGCTGGTGGCCGACGACCTGGCGATGATGATGGATTCCGAGATCGACAGCGCCAAGATGGCATCCAAATACCTGGCCCTGGTCAAAACCATGGATCCGATCAGCCGCCAGGCCGCCGCCGGGGTCCAGGACGGCGATTACGGTGAGAAGATCGAGGATTTGGAGAATGCCATCATCGAATACCTGCGGCCGGGGGAGGATGTCGAGCTGACCAGCAACCCGCGGCCGGGTGCCAACTTCATGCCCTTCGTGCGTCTGGTGCTGTGCATGTTCTCGGTCACCACGGGGCTGCCCTACGAGTTGTTGTCCGGTGACTACCAGGGCATGAACTACTCGACCGGCAAGCTGGTGCGCAACGATTTCCGGCAGGCCCTGCGCCCGCTGTGGGGCCGCCACATCCGCCATTACTGCACGCCGACCCTGACCCCCTTTTACAATTCGGCAGTATTGACCGGCAAACTGACCTACCCGGGTTACGCGAGCAATCCATACCGCTGGCAGCTGCGCGAAATGCAACCGCCGGGCATGGAGAGCCAAGACCCCTTGCGCGAATCCAAGGCCAACATCGACGATATCGCCGCCGTCTTGAAATCACCCCAGGAGATTATAAAAGCCCGCGGCCGGGATCCCGAGGCGGTGGTCAAAGAGGCGGCGGCGTTTAAAAAACTTTGTGAGGAGAACGGCATCAGCGTGGCGGATGTCTCCACGGCGCTGGCCAACAACCCGGCGGCGGTCACCGGCCAGGACGCGGGCGTGTCCGGCCGGGCCGCCGATTTCGAGATCATGGACCTGCTTGAGAGCATTTCAGCGAGGGTTTGAGTAAACATGAAAAAAAATAGTTTGACGACACGATCAACAAGAGAACCCCGTCTGGCCTACCGCACCATGCGTCTGCTCACCGATGCGACCGGCGCGCCCGCCACCCTGGACGAGCAGAACCGTTCGGTCGAGGTGGTCGGCGTTACGGAAAACCCGGTGGAGATTTTCGATTATGAGCGGTTCGAGGTCGTGCCCGAGATTCTACTCATGGCCGGGCTCGAAATGCCGGACAGCCGGCAGGTGCCGCTTTTGGATACGCACAATCGCTGGGATGGAACCGTCAGCGTCCTGGGATCCTATCGCGGAATGAAGCGCGAGGGGGATCAGCTGGTGGGACGGGCCTATTTTTCCAGCGTCCCCGAGGCGGAGGGACCCTACACCAAGCTGCGTGAGGGCCACTTGACTGACTTCTCCGCCGGCTATCGCCAGATCGAGTCGACCTGGGTGCCGGATGGCGAAAGTACTATCGTCAAAGGGAAAAAATACCAGGGACCGGTCCGGGTCACCAGCCGGTGGCGGATCAAGGAGCTGAGCATCTGTCCGATCGGGGCGGATGAGCTGGCCAGGGTGCGCGCCGCCAACCTACCAGACAACCACAACGTGCCGCAACCCAAGCGGGAGCGGGAAAGGACAGAAGCAATGAACAAGAAATTGAGAGAATGGCTTGAAAAACGCGGCCTTCCCGCCGACGCCGGTGAGGACGATGCCTGGGCAATGTATGTCCGTGAGCTTGAGAAACTGCAACTCGGAGAAACCGCGCCGCCGGCCGTTGATCCGCCTCCCGACGTCGATGCCGCGCGCGCCGAGGCCGTCCGCCTGGAGCGTGAAAGAAGTACTGAGATCAGGGCCATGTGCAATGTGCAAGGCTGTCCCGAGCTGGCCGACGATATGATCAGCCGGGGAGACGATCTGGAAGTGGTCCGCGCCAAGCTGCTCGACCATCTGGCAAAGACCCGTGACCCCAAGTTCGGTCACCGCGGACCGGCGGGCGTTGAGGCCGATGAGCGCGACAAATTTCGCGCCGCCGCCGAGGACGCCCTGATCATCCGTGCCGGCGTCATGAGCATCGAGAAACCGGCGCCCGGCGCCAATGATCTTACCGGTTACACATTGCGCGAGCTGGCCCGCCACTGCCTCCAGGTGGCCAACTGCAAAACCGGCGGCAACCCCATGGAGATGGTCGGCCGCGCCATGTTGACATCCGATTTTCCGTTTCTGCTGGCCAACGTGGCCAACAAGTCGATCCAAATGGGCTGGGACACCGCTGGCGAGACCTGGCAGGTCTGGGTCGGAACGGGTTCGGTTTCGGATTTCAAAACCAACTACGCGCCGCGGGCCTCGGAGATGTCCGACCTGGATGAGATCCCGGATACCGTGCCCTACAAATACGGGGCGCGCGGCGAGGGTCAGGAGGGTTATTCGATCGCCACCTACGGCAAGCTGTTTGCCTTGAGCCGCCAGACCATCATCAACGACGATCTCGGCGCCCTGACGGACATCCCCATGGCGCATGGCGAGGCCGCCGCCCGCAAGGTCGGAGACGTGGTTTACGCGGTGCTCACGGCCAATGCCGTCATGGGCGACGGTCTCGCACTTTTCTCCACCGACCACGCCAACTATGTGTCCAGCGGAGCGATTCCCGGCATCGAGACCATGGCCGCGGCTATCCTGGCCATGAAATACCAGCTGGATATTCTCGGCCTGCGCCGGTTGAATATCCGTCCGCATTTTTTCATCGCGCCGGCAGCTTTGGAAGGCACAACGGAAGTATTTTTCCGGTCGGAAAGGTTTGTTGATTCCGACACCGTGGCCACCGATTCCAGTCTGGCGGCTACCCGCGCAAACCCCTACGCCGGCAATTATTTCACCCGCGTCTATGAGCCGCGCCTGGACGATGACGATCCGGCCGCCTGGTATCTGGCCGCCGCCAAGGGCAAGACCATCAAGGCTTTTTTCCTCAACGGCGTGCAGAAACCGTACCTGGATAGCAAAGACGGCTGGAGCGTCGACGGCGTCGAGTACAAAGTGCGCATCGATGTCGGCGCCAAGGCCATGGATTGGCGCGGGCTGTTTTTGAACGACGGTAATTAATCGGCAGTACTCAAATAACAACGGTCCCGGCCACACCGGGACCGGTTTAAGAATAAAAAGGAGATTCGATCATGCAAAGCTCACCGCTTGAAAATAACTGCCGCGTGGCCAGTTATCAGTACGATTTCACCAAACATGGCGGCGCGATCGGCGCCATCGAAGTATTAGGCGACGGTATCCCCAAGGGCGCCGTTATCCTGGACGGTATCGTTCATGTCAATGTCGCGGCGACCTCGGAGGGCTCGGCGACCGTGGCCGTCATGGCGGTTGGCGCCGGCGATATTCTGGGGGCGACGGCCGTGGCCAGTTTGACCCTGGCCGCCCTGCTCGACACGGTGCCGGTGGGGACCGCGGCGACGGCTATCAAGCTGACCGCCAGCATCAATAAGCTGACCTTTACGGTTGCCGTCGCGGCCCTGTTGACCGGCAAGATCACGGTTTCCCTGCGCTATCTGATGGTGGAGTAGTCAATGAGTTTCGATGATTCCGCAAAAGCCGCCCTGGTTGATATTTACGCGACGTGCATGATGGGTGTCGAGGCTGTTTTCTCGCCGCTGATCGGGGATAATATCCCGTTCAACGTGATTCTGGACATTGACAGTAATTATCAGCCGGGCGGATCCGTCCAGGTGGCCGAGCCGCAAACCACGATCAGCTACCAACGGGCGGACCTGGACCGCAAGGTCAAACGCGGGGAGGCATTCACCATCGGCGGCACGGTTTACACGGTGCGGTCGATGGCGGACTATCCGGATGCGTGGACGGCATACGAGGGCATGGCATCGGTGGAGACGAATTAAATGCAAGTCAAGCTGGACAAAACGAGTTTGAGTCAAACCAAGCTGATGCTCGACGGCGTCAAGGACGGGTTTCCCAAGGTTTTTTCCCGGGCCCTGAACAAGACGGCCGCCAACACCAAAACCGCAATGGTCACCCTGGTCCGCCGGGATTACAACTACAAGGCCGCGGCCCTGCGCAAGCGGATCTCTATCAATAAGGCCACCTATGCCAATTTGACCGCATCCATAAAATCCACCGGCACCAACGTCCACATGACGGACATCACCGGCACCCGGCAGACGACAAAGGGCGTGTCCGTAAACGTCAAGAAGTCGACCGGCATCAAACTTATTCCGCGGGCCTTCAAGGCATCCGGCCGGCAATCCGGCAAGGACATCATTTTCCGGCGGCCCGGCGATCCGCGCGGCCAGCATGTAAAACTTTATGGGCGGTACGGCCCGCCGGGCAGTGGCGGCAAGACCGGGTCGCGGGCGCGGCTGGATACGTTCTCGGCGCCTCATCCCGAGATCGTCTACAACACGCCGGAGAACTGGGCCAAGCTGCAAAAAGACGCCGGCGAGAAACTCAATACCAATTTCGCGCATGAGGTCGACGTGGTCCTGAAAGGCATCGCCTGATGGCTGACACGATCCGCGAGAAGATCATCGCCGCTATTGTTGCGACGCTGGACACATATACCGGTTTCACGACCATCGCCTCTCCCTCGGTGGAGCGGGGTTATGAGAATTATGACCCGGATGTCGATCCCCTGCCGATCATCGCCGTGATGCCGCGCAAGGAAAACGTCGAGCGCAACGAGTATCAGATGCACGTCTGCACCATGCAGGTCGATATTTATTGCCTGATCAAGATCGGCGCCGCCAACCCCTCGGTGCTTGCCGAAGCGGTGCTGGGCGAGCTTATCAAGGCCACGCTAAGCGCAACCCCGTCCGATGCCTCCGACATGGCCTATATCAACGGCGGCCCCGATCAATACATGGATCTATCCAAAACCGTTTTAGTGGTCGGCATCTCGATCGAGGTGGAATACAAAACCGATATCGGTGATCCGTATAATTGTTTTGACGGCTCTTACGAGGCGCGCGTCGAGGAAGTAATCGGGTTCAACGAAGAAACCGGCGGAGCGGTTTGAAATAAAACTTTACCACACAGGAGAACTTAAAAATGGCAACTTCCCAACGAGGCAAAGTACAGATCGAGCTTGGCCGGGTGCTGACGGATTTCGCCGTCATGGTCGACAGCGGGGATCATCAGGTGTTCACCGCGGGCACGCTCTATTCCGGCAAGTCCGGTTTTGATCCGGATATCCGGCCCAACGGCATCGTTACCGGGCAACGGCTGTTGTCCGTCCATGCGACGGATGACACGGTGACCATCGCCGCGTTCACGGCCTACAGCAAAGGCGTATTGCAGGAGGTATCCGCTGCCAGCCTGGCATTGGTCCGTCCAAGTGTCAGTGATTTCAAAATCAGCAGCGTGGTCATGACCGATGCCGGGGTCATCGATGAAATAGAGGGCACCGAGGGCACCGAGTTTTCGGAGGTCCGTGATGCCGCCGGCGGTCCGCCGCTGATCCCCGTGGATGCGGTCGAAATCGGCCAGGTCCGTTTCAGCTCACAGACCCCCGCCGCTATCGCCGCCACTGAAATTTATCAGGACATCGGCAACCATGCCGAGTATGCCGATTATCCGATACCGGAGACGTTTAACATCGGTCAGGGGTCCTATGCCGCCGTATCCGCCGAGAAAAACGCCCACGTCAAATTCAACGAGGCGTTGCCGCTGATCCATACCGCCGCGGTGCCCAAGCGGATCTACATCAAATACTACACGCCGTCGTTTACGACTCTGCCGCGGACGGCGGATTTCAAGGCGTCCGAGATGGGTGTCAGCAAATCGAGCGAGTCCGTCTACGAGGGATCCGGGGTTTCCGGCGCCATCGGATCGATGAAGGCCGATTCGGTTGGTGATTGCTCATTTACGGTGTTTGCCGACGACGGTATCACGGATAGAATCCTCAAGGAAAAAAACGCGATGGTGACGATTAAGTGGTTTACGGATGCCAATAAAACGCCCTACATGCTTAGCCAGGGCATGCTGGGCGTGGTTCGCGATTTCCCGGCGGGGGCCCAGAATAAAATCACCTGCACCGTTTATTGCGAGAAACCAAGCGTGGAGTTCAGCTCCTGATGAACCTTGATAAATTCAAACAGGCGGAATTCGAAAGGCGGACGGCGGTGATCCCGGTGCCGGGGCTGTCCGCTTTTTTCGATGACGGTCAAAAAGCCGAGCTGACCGTGCAGGGGCTGACCGGCCATGAAGTGGCCAGGGCCCGGGACCGGGCCAAGCAGAACGCGGCTATCCATGAGCTGGTGGAGAAGATTGTCAGCGAGAAGGCCTCCAGCAAGATCCAGGGCATCCAGCAGGCCCTGGGCCTGTCCGATGACGTGCCGGATGACCTGGTCTATCGGATCGCGGTGTGTGAGTTCGGGGTGGCCTCGGTGAAACTGGCCCAGGAAGATTGCGTAAAACTGGCCGATGTCTCCCCGGAGGACTTCTACCAGATCACGACCAGGATTTTATCCCTCACCGGCCTGGGGCAGGTGCCGCTGGGGGAATCGAACGCCTCTGGAACGACCAGCGGGTAAAATCGGCACTCGCGCTTTGTTCCAGGGGCATGGGCGGACAGCGGTTCCTTTTCGAGACCATCCCCGATCTTTTCCCGCAAGGCTTTCTGACTGACATCGAGCTTGGTTTATGGGCGCGTTATTACAACGAGCAAAAAGGGCAGTAGATGGCCGACCTCAAACGCACAATCGAAATCCTCTTCGAGGGGCATAACAACACCGGCACCGCTATCACGGCAGTGGGCCGCGGACTCGACAACCTCAATTATCAAGTGGCGTCCGTGGCCCAGCCGTTCGCCGATTTCACCGGCGCCGTGGTCAAGCTCGATGCCGCTTTGGCCGGTCTGGCCGCCGCCGGCCTGGCTTACGCCTTCAACGAATCATCCAAGCTGCAAAGCTCCTTCACCGAACTCAAAAAAGTAGCCGGTGACAATGTCGACGTCCTGAACATCGCCAAGGCCGGCGCCAAGGATCTGTCCAACACCTACGGCACGGCGGCATCGGACATCCTCGCCTCGACGGCCAACTATGTCCAGGCCGGATTCAATGTCCAGGAGTCGATGGGCCTGGCCCGGACCGGCATGGACCTGGTCATCGCCGGCGGGGTCGATGCCTCGCAGGCCAGCGAAATTCTGATCGCCTCTCTCAAAGGTTTCCGCGAGCCGGCCACCGAGGCCGCCCGCCTGCTGGATATCCTCAACGAAGTCTCGAACAACTACGCAACCGATACCGAGCAGCTGGGCATCGGCATGGCGGCGTTGTCGCCCATCGCCCGCACCATGGGATTCTCCATGGAGGAGACGGCCGGCATCTTGACGCCGGTGATCGAGATTTTCCGGTCCGGCGACGAGGCGGCGATGGCCCTTAAAACCGGTCTGTTGAAATTGATCGACGATTCCGCACCGGTCAAGGCCGCGCTGGCATCGATCGGCGTGTCCCAGACCGACGCCAACGGCGCCCTGCGATCCGGCAAGGATATCCTGCAGGATGTCAGCAAGGCATTTTTGACCTTGGACGGCAACCAAAAGCTGTTCGTCACCCAGCAACTGGTGGGGATCAACCAGAGTGCCCGCATGGTCGAGGTGTTCGACAACCTGGGCAAATCCTCGGAGATCACCGCCGTGGCCATGAACGCCGCCGGATCGGCGGCCAAGGAGGTGGCGGTCCGCCTGGCGGATCCCGAGGTGGCCGTCAACCGGCTGATCCAGGGGTTCAAAAACCTGGCGTCATCGGTGGGGGATGATTTCCAGGTGGCCGGCACCGGCGCGGTCAACGGGATCACATCGATTTTCAACGCGCTGGAGGGCGCCGTGGGTGAGGGGGCCTTCGATCCTTTGCTCGATGCGCTGAACCATTTCCTGGAAGGCGTCGGCACGGACCTGGAAGCATTCGCCGAAAGCCTGCCGGCGGCCCTGGAGGGGGTGGATTATACCGGGTTCCTGGACTCGTTGGGAGAACTCAAGGACGTGATCGGCGGGCTGTTCGACAGTATCGATTTCGACAAACCGGAAACCTTGACGGCCGCCATCCAGAAGGTGGTCGACACATTTGAGAGCATTACCCGGATGAGCGCCGGAATCGGCAAGGTTTTTGTCGATATCGGCGGGTATATCTCATCGTTGATCGGCTGGTTCGACGGGCTGGATGAGGACACCAAAACGCTGATCGGCACCGTCTCCGGGGTGGGCGCCGCCATATCCCTGTTGAGCGGTCCGATCGGCACCGCGGCAATCGCCATCAAGGGATTGGGCGCCGCCGTCAGTTTGCTGACTGCGAGCCCCGTTGTGGCCGGCGTCCTTGCGGTCGGCGCGGCGGTGTACGGGATCACCAAGGCATCCGATGCGGCAGCGGATGCGATGGCCAGGTGGGCCGGGAAAAACGAGCTGGCCAAGGAATCGCTGGCGTTTGCCAAGGAGACCGATGAGGACATCGCGAGGATTTACGCCGAGGCGAACAAAGTCATCCCGGCGATGGAGGGCATGGGCAAGGCTTCCTATGCCGGCAACCTGGCCATCGTGCAGGGCATGGGTGAATCCTACGACGCAACCAAAAGCCTGACCGAACAGATGCGCGACCTTGGCATTTTAGTCGAGGAAAAAAAGACAGTCAACATCGACACCAAAGAGGCCGAGCAAAAGCTCCAGTCCCTCGAAATCTGGCGAGAATCCACCGGCACCTGGGAGACCATCAAAGTGCCGGTGGACACCACGCAGATCGATAAGGCCAAGAAGGCGATCGACGAGATCCCGGCCGCCAAGCGCCTCGAAATCGAAACCGATTTCCAGATTGCCGTGATCAAAAGCCAGGCGGAGGTTATCCAATCCGCGCTGAAATTCAAAGCCGAGGTCGACGTTGCCGAAATCCAGGCCGCCGCCGAGGTCACCAAGGCCGTGGCCGCCAATATCTCGGATATGTTCGTCGACACCGGGAAATCCATAAGCAGTCTTTTTTCCATGTTCGGCGGTGATAATACCATCAGCCAGGACAACGCCATTTACCGGGCCATCTCCGAGGAAACCGAAAACCGGAAGGCGCTGCTGGCACAGCAGAAAGAGCTGAACGATGCCAACGTTAAATACCTCAATGCGAAAACCAAAAAAATGCAGTCCGGCGATGCGCTGATTACGGTCAACGGCGACGGTTTGCAGCCGCACCTGGAGATGATCATGTGGGAATTGTTCGCCGCGATCCAGATCCGGACGGCGGAGGATGGGCTTGATGCACTTCTCTTTCCGGGGAGCGTTGCGCCATGATCTATATTTCAAAAATAACAGCCGATCCGAGCGGGTTGCTGCCGATCAGAAATTATCAGTTGTCGGGCGATTACGACAGCACGGCCAGGATATCGCGGACCGCGTTGCTCGACGGCACCAGTTATCTCGCCAATTTCGGCGTGAGCGACACCGACCGCGATTTTGTCATCGATTGCCGCGTCACCGCCGCCGAAGCGATCCGGCTGAGGGCGATGTACGAAGCCGCCGAATTGATTCGGCTGAGCTTTTGGGAGGGCAGTTATTTGGCGATGATTTACAGGCTTTTCGTCAAGAGGAACGGCGAAACCAATATTACCTTTTATTTCAAGGAAAAATTGACATGAGAAATTCCAAAATGCTTTTCGGAAGCGTCGCCGGGGCGGTAATCGAGAGAATTAAAAACGCTTTGGGGCAACGGCAAAAAATCAAGATCGGATCGATCTGGACCATCCAGCATTGGCGCGCCGGCGTCATGCTCGCCGAACGGATCGAGGAGAACCTGGTGCCGGACGAGTTTATCAATCACGTCCTGGATGTTGTGCTATCCGGGGGCACGCCGATCACGGCCTGGTATCTGGCTCTTTTTTCGGACGACCACACGCCGGTGGCGGGCGACACTTACGCGGTGCCGGGGTTTACCGAGGCGGACGGATATGACGAAGCGACCAGGCCGGCCTGGCAGGAGGCCGGTGTGGCAGCCAAATCGATTACCAACAGCGCCAGCAAGGCCACGTTTACCATGGACGGCACGGATGCGACCATCTATGGTGCCGCTTTGGTGGGTGGTGGGACCGACGCCGATACCAAGCTCGACGCCGCCGGCGGTGGGGTGCTGGGGCCGGTGTCCCAATTTACAGGCGGCGCGATTACCGGTATTTTGGACAATGACATCGTCAAGGTTTACATGACCGTTACCGGCAGTGACGTGTGAACAAAAAAATAGAGAACGTGCATGTCTTTTACCTGGGACCCCACAAAATGCCATTCTGACTTTTCACTTAGCAACGGGAATCGGACCGTTACGTGCATCGTCACCGGGTATGACCACAGCGTCGTTGCTAACTGGGCGAAAAGCAAGGGAAAATGGTATTGGGAAATCGTTTGCGACGCGATATCACCCACCTGGTCTATTTACTCGACGTGGGGCATCTGCGACCAGGACAGCGGCACGAATTTTACCACCGCGACAAGCGCCGGATGGCTTGAATCCTGGGCCGGCGCGGCAAATAATTATAAATTCCATGATGGCCAAAATTCCATCAATAGTTTTGATGGTCTCATTGTCGGCGATGTCCTGCAATTCGCTCTGGATCTCGACAACCACATGCTGTTTTTTGGGGCCAACGGCGCATGGCTTAACAGTGCAGATCCGGTAACGCTTGCCAATCCCCATTTTGACGATGCAACCATCGATGCCGTAATTGCCGCCTGCCTTTCGATGTATGCCGTTGGTGACATTTTTACCTCCTGCTTCGCCGCCGCCGAGCAGACCTATTCGCCACCGGCCGGGTATTTGGCGCTTGACGACGGGGCAAAACCTGATACGGCAACTGGTGCCATCGGCTTTGCCTGTACTACTTTCGGCGGAGATGACAAACTTGCCGAGGCACCGTCAACGCTTGGTTTCACGGGAGTCATCGGCAAACTGGTTGACTATTCGCGCGGGGTTGGTCCCGCCGTGCTGGGCTTGGCGGTAACTGTCGGGGCCGCCAGATACGCCCAATTTTTTCCGGCGATATCAGATGGGATTGCATTCGCGAATGAATCCGAAGGAATAAACTACTCTGCCTGGTTGCGCCAAAATCGTGACCTGGCGGTCTATCGCTACCACGCGACGATCACCGGCGGCGCCGATGGTCTCGACGACTATGTGTTGACGGCGCCCAAGTCCATCCAATTTCGGATGCGCGGCGGGGATGCCAAATCGTATCTGTCTTTTGTGATCCCGTACACGGTTGACGACCTGGCGGCGATCAACGCCCGGCAGAACGGCGAACTTGTCATCGACATGGCCGCCATTGTGGGCGGGGTCGAATCGTTGCGTGAGGAGCTGCTACGGGCCGATTTTTATTCGGTCCGATTCGACCGCGGGCCGCGCAGCCAATCGATCACCCTGGTGGGATACAAGGCGATCAGCTTCGGACCCGGCACGGTGACGCTGGAGAATGTTTTGCTGGAGACCATGACCGCCGAGGGGTTGTTGAGCTACCGGTGCGCGGTTCCCGATTTTTATCTACGGCCCGGGCATACCGCGAAGTATGGCGCCAACGAATTCATCGTCGATACGGTGGGTTGTTTTATCGGCGATAAAACGCAGTACATGGAGGTGGCCGAGTAGTGGGCAAGGCCGTGATCATAAGCGAGGCCGGCGACGGCCAGTACACCATCAGCACGTCGTTCGATACGACGGCGGCCAATGTCACGCTGGCCAAGCTGCAGGCCATCCTGGCCGGTGTGCAGGCCGAGATCGACGGCGGCGCCGATGATGTGCGCCTGATTTTACTCAATGCCCGGAAAACAGCCTTGAACAAACAGATTGCCCGCATCTCCCGGGCGGCCGCCATGACCCGTGAGATGTCCGCCTGGTGCGCCGATCTGACCACCGGGTTGACCGGCGAGGTGGGCACCATCGAAATCGGCACCGAGGCCGCCAACGGTGTGAACATCAAGCCGGGATACGGCGGCGGCCAGGCCTATTCGCCGGCCGGCGATGGCATCGAAACGCCTTTCCTCACCCTGCCGGTATCGACGGCGATGATGAATTTTGCCGTGCTGCCGGGGATCCAGAAATGGCGGCCCACTTATCGATACGGGATCGTCTCCAATATCGACAAGGTTGCCGATACCGCCACGGTCACGGTGTCCGCCTGTCATAGCAGCATTCAAAATCTCGACATCAACCAGGCGTCTGTTTTAAACGATGTGCCGGTTGAGTATATGGCTTGCAATGCGGCGGCCTTCGAGGACGGTGATGCGGTGATCGTTAAGTTCGAGGGCTTTGCTCAGGCGAGTCCAAAGGTTGTCGGGTTTAAGGACCATCCGAAGGCTTGCGGCGTGAATATCAAACTTTTGTCGATCAACGGCGTTCCCTTTCCCGGCACCTACGGATATTCATTGCGGCTGACGCAACCGATCCAAACGTTGATCGATCATCCGACAAAGGGCGTTTACACGGAAGATTTTTTAGTAATCGGAGAGGGTCCGGTTGATAGTTCAGGAGTTGCTGAAATCCAATTTTCAGAGGGTGTCTCTATCGATCCGGATTATCCTATACACGTGAGTATCAAGAACTCTAATCGGTGGACGTATTTTTCAACCGATTGGCGCGGTTCGGTGCCTGATAGGGGATATAAATGGGGGGCCGGTACTACGGGATTGACATGGTATCCCGCCGATTGGGCTACCGGCGGGTATGATTTTTTGGTCGACGTCGTCGAGTATGCTCAAAACGGCACGCTCGATCTGCGCGCTGAATTGAAAGAAAGTTTTCAGAATGCAAGCGGAAAAGTGGTTTCCGGTTATGCCGTTGCCTTCGATGGAATCAAGTTGCTCCAACGCAACTACTCGAGGTCTTATTTTTCGAATATTGAAACGCATGAGTATTTAAATAAGACGGTAACGAGTACAAGAATAAAAATTTATATCTCTCGCACAATGGATTATAATGATCGGTATTACAAATTGCCCATCTATTTTGCGGAACGTTTACCGGTGTACGCCGTGACGCGTACGTTTGTATGCAGGGCTGGAGACAGCGGCTTGGCTTTCAAGATGTTTTGGAATCTTAATCCATACGCCCCCGGGGTACTTTGGCAAGAATCGAAAATGGATCCGTTTATAAAGTCCGACCGATCCGGTCGAAACCTTATTTACAGTCAAACCGACGCCAGGATTGAAGCAGTTGGTGATTATCGATGTAATTGGATTTGGGCGGAGTCGGTGGGTGGTTATTTTTGTGCTAACCCTCCAAGATGGGATGCTGCTGCCTGTCAACCTGGTGAAGGTGTCGATGTGTCCGGTGACCCATGTGGTGGTCCCTACGATACCGTTACGTGTACCGAAGGGGCAATAGACATCGATGAAAGTTTTGTTTGGGAGATGGTCGATTTGACAGAGTGAGAATAAATTGAGAAGTATGTGAGAACAAAGTGAGAAAATGATAATTTTACCTAAAGATATCTGGCTACTGATTTTAACCGCGCTGATCACCGCCGTCTGCGCCGTCTGCGTGCCGCCCCTGCAGGCCGCCGAACCAACGACCATCCACGCCGAGGATTATATTGCCGGCGGCGAGGGCACAGCCTACCATGATTCCGATGCCGTCAACCGCGGCAACACCGCGCTCCGGCCGGATGAGGGCGTGGACCTGTGGGTCGATGCTACGGGCGCCGTCAAGGTCGGCAGTGTCAAAACCGGGGAGTGGATCATCTATCCCGTGGCATTGCCGGTCGAGGGGAATTATTTGTTCCAATTCCATTTGTCCACGCCGCAAGCCGCCGCGACCGTCGATCTTTTTATCGATGATCAGAAAATCGGCATGCTCACGGCGCCGGTCACCGGCGGTTACCAAACCCCCGCGGTTGTCGACCTGCTCGCCACGGTCCCGGCGGCCGGCCAACACAACCTTAAAATCGTGTTCACCGGGCCGTCGGTCGATTTGTACGCCATCGATTATGCGCCCAACCCGGGCCTGGCGTCCACGGGGTTCAGCCTCCGGGATCGCGCCACCTATATCGGCACCACGGACAGACCGATCAAGGTGAGCTGGGATTTGCAACCGGAAGCGGATTATTTCGAGGCCGTGCTGCTCAGTGTGGATCGCGCCGTCGAAACCCCGGCCGGCATCGGCAAAACCCCGTCCAATCTGATCACGTTCCGTCTGCCGCATGCCGGTCTGTTCAGGGTCAAAGTTCGTGCTTGCCTGGCCGCCGTCGCGCCCGAGCCGCCGATATGTTCGGAGTGGACCCTGTCCACCGATGATAAAATGGCCATGGTCGACGGCGTCAACCGCGGCTGGTGGCTGTATGGTTACATCTCCCCGCCCGGGGCCATCGATATATTTCAAAACGAGTGACAAAAAAAAAGGAGTACTACTCATGCCGGTTAAAAACGTGACGATCAAGTTTCCCGCGTCCGGATCCCCGGACGTCATCGGCTACAAACTGTACATCTCGGAGCAACCCACCCCGCTGGACTACGCCAGCGAAAGCATGGACCTGGGCAACGTCACCGAGGTGGATGTTTCGAAACTCGCCGGTATGACGACCAAATCCGGGATCTATGACATCGGGATCACGGCCGTCGATGCCGCCGGCAACGAGTCGTCCATGTCCATTAAAGGAGGGGTCGCCATCGACTTTGTAGCGCCGGACCCTCCCGGGCCGATCGTCGTCGAGCGATCCTGAAAGTGATAGCCGAATGGCTGAAGCGGATCAAATTTTGGAGGTCGTGAAATCGATCTGGCGGGTCGGTCGGCGGCCTATGATAACGGGCAATGTGCATATCGACGTCGCCCGGCTACCGCTCAGCAGAAAGTTTTTGGCGCTGTTCGTGGTGCCTGATCGGTCGTATGTCGACCCGGTAGAATTGGCCTACCGGGCGCTGGTTAGGATTTTGGAAAACTGAGGAGAGAGAGAAATGGCAGCTCGGCCGGAGGGATCCGATAGTGTTGGCTTTTGACTACTTTCAAACCTGAAGGATTGGGTTTCACGACCTAAAGGAGACGACGATGAGAAAAATATTTTGCTTGACGGTTTTTTTGATTTTGGCCACGGCTTATCCGATTCTGGCGGCCTGCACCATGGCGCCCGGGGACCGGATCGAGTACACCAGTAAATTCGGATCAATGACGACCCTGCCGCTGGTCTGTACCTGCGATGGCGCCGGCGGGGCGATCGCGGCCACGGCCATCCCGATCAATGTCGTCGGGGGGGCCCAGCTGGTAGAGGTCCAGGTTGTCCCCGGTGCGACCTGCGCCGCCGTCGCCGCGACGATCCGGGACAACCGGATCGGCCCGGATTCGCTCGGCACCAAAAAGTGGGGCATCGATGCGATCGACACGACCATCGGCAAAAATTACGGCGGCCATATCATCGACGGCGTGTTCCCGGTCATGGACGCCCCGTGGTTTTTCACGGCCGGGGACCTGGGCGCCGATGGCTCGGCGATCTTTTACCTTAAATTGAGCAAGTAGGGGTGGCGCCATGAGAAAGATATTCCTTGTCGTTCTGCTTTGTTTGATTTCCACAATCGCGCTGGCCGGCAACAAAACGCCTCCGCCCGTGATGGGCACCGGACCGGCATCAGACGTCAGGCCGATGTATGAGCCTGCCACGAAAACCACTTACCTGCCCGGTGGTCTCGTAATTGGTGGAACCGAAACAATTGACGGAGCTATATCAAGCGTTAACCTTGCGACCTTAGCGGCACTGCAGGCATACACGGGCAGCGACACAACCGTTTACGTACAGGGGCGCATAGCGGCCGGTGATGGCTATGAGGGTGTGTTTAATTATCTAACCGGTGATTACTCGACTGAAGCCACAGCGGATACTCTCCATGATAATTATGTTGCAAAGTCTGGCGTGGCTACTTCTACCGGGTGTTGGGTGAGAAGTAAGGCTGTGATTTCGGACAGACTTGAACTTACTACAGACACAGTTCTTACAACATCGCAGTTGTTATTATATAAATATATTACAAATCAGGGGGCTGCGTCGGAGATTGATTTGACCTTACCTGCCGTAAGTTATTCAATAACGCGAGCAATTATAATAGAAGAATCTCAAAATATTGAGATAAATCCACCTTCCGGGGAGTTATTCGATCTCGATGGAACTCTTCTTGATGCAGATGATTGTGTTGACTCTGATTCTGTTGTCGGTAGCAAAATTATTGCTACTAGAATGAAAATAGCTGATGGATCATGGAGATGGAGCCTTGATACTGTTAGAGGGACTTGGGTTGATACCGGAGCAAGTGACTAATCATGAAATATTTACTATTAGTCTTTATTTTAATGTATTCGCAATTATCGTTAGCTACTACATATTATATCCAAGCAAATGGAGATAATACGGACCCGGACTGCTCAGAAAGTACGCCTTGCTGTTCTGGGGCAATGGATATGTCCGACTTCAATGCAGCGAGTTTTAGTGGCGATGATGTTGTCTACGTGTGCGATGATAATGGTGTTTATTATGCTCAGATGAACCTGCCTACAAGTGGGGCATCTGGACATCCGATAACTCTCTCCGCCTATCCTGGAGATCTCCCAGTAATAAACGGGAGCGATTCAGTTTCTGGAAGCTGGGCTGACCAGGGATCTAATATTTGGAGAAAAGATACGGGAGCCATAACCCCATGGTTAGTTGTATTCAATACCACTAATATAGGTATCGAAAATGACGTTGGGCCGGCAGCGGATTATGAATGGCGTTTTTCAGGATCCAATTTGTTCGTTTACGCCGAGTCCGATCCTGATGTCTATTACTCATCAATTGAAATAGGGCAAAGGATCGGCATAAATACAAATGGTAAGGATTATTGGGATATTAGTGGCGTCCATATCACTAAATGCCAATGGCTTTCCGAAAATGGTTCATGGGTTGGCGGAGGTATCCGGTTACAAGACGACGGTGCGGACGATCAGTCATCTCATATAAACATTACTGGTGTAACCGCTGATTATATGCAGGGTTTTGGAATAAGCATAAGGGGTTCGAGCTACGTAAGTGTGAGTAATTCAACATTTGACAAGATCGAATGCCAGCAGATTGGGAGTTGTGGAGATGGAATTTTAATAGGGCAGGACAAAACTGATTTGACATCTTCGAGCAATATCGAGGTAACTGGTTGTACATTTGGCAGCGGGGCTGACTCTATCGACCGCTGGTCGATTGGGGTGATAGATGGAGACGATATCTCTATCCACGATAATAATTTCCTTGGCGGACAAGCCGCTGTGGATGTTGAGCCAAATACTGATTGGGTTGTAAACAATTTAGCTTTTTACAGCAATACTGGAAGTTTGTACCAAAATACGAGAGGCGCAGACGAACTTTTTGCAATAATTCTAACCGAGACTTCGGGGGGCACTATTAATGGAACAATTAGCATAGAAGATAACCAATTTGATATGAACAACGCCACTCAGGGAACTGCTATCGATCTTTTGGGCGGTGGATCAACAAATACCATAAATAACAATACCATGTTAAATTGTAGACATGGTATATTTGCTAACGACGACTGCTCAATAAGTAGAAACTATCTCACCGGTGGTACTTCTGCTGTCGATGGGATAAAGCTGTTGAATGGTGTTATAAATGCCAAATTTAATGTCGTAAGTGGTTTCCAATATGCCGTCTATGATGATGGCGATGGCGACCCGAAATTTTTATATAACAATAGTCTATATGATTACGAAACTGGTTTCCATATAACCTTGGCGCCAACTCCAACGGTCACGATGAAAAATAATATTTTCGGTGGGACGTCAGCAACTTATCAGATTAGAAAAAGAGGCGCCGGTTCGACGATAGTATCTGACTACAATATCTTTGCCGAGGATGGTAGTACTCATTTCGATTTCGAAACTACCCAATCAGATTTTGCTGGATGGAAAACAAATTCGGGGCAAGATGCTAATTCTACCGTTGCAGATCCATTATTTTCAGATGCCCCATCTGGTGGTTTTCAATTAAAATATGGTTCACCGGCAATAAACAAGGGTGTGAATCCCTTTGTCGATGGAGATGGAGACCAAACTGACTTTGCAGGCGTAAGAGTATGGGACGATGTTATAGATGCTCTTATTGGTGGGTGGTTTGACGGCACTGAGATCGGGGCGTATGGAGTAATAAAAGGGAAACCAGAAACAATGATGGGTTTATAAAATGAAAACAACAATAGTAATAGCACTGCTTTTATTGGCCGCAACAGCTTGGGCGCCGCGGCAACGGCGGCGTTATCTTGTAACCAAAAAGTTTTGAGGCTTTTGCATTAGAGTGCCCGCTAAACCAACCACGCAACACGATCGTCGCTACCTGATCCGCCGCGACAACGACCACGCCCCGGGCATCAACCGGGACGACTTGTCGTTGCTCATGGAGAGCTATCGCAATACGATCGAGCTGACTACCACTCTGCTCCAGCGCCAGGACAAATTGAACATCGCCCTGGAGGAGGTGGCCCGGCAGCTTACGGTGTTGGCCTCCAGCCAGACCGATGTCAATGCCGGTATCGGCCGCCTGCCCGGGGTCTTCGATGAGATGATCAACGTCTTGTGCGTCGGCGTTGCCGGTCGCATCGAGGTCTTGAGCAAAACCATCGACGGCAACCGCAAGGAGGAAACCGCCGAGCATAATGCCCACACCCTGCGCCTGTATGTGGCTTATGGCGTGCTGTGCACCATCATTCTGGCCTTGATCGGCCTCGGGATAAAAATATGGCCCTGACCATCACCACGCCCCAATATTTTGTTTATGTGCTGGAGGACGAGTCACAGATTATCAATGTGATTCGTGGCTTTCTCATTACTCGTCCGGAAATCGTGGTGCGGTCCTTCACCCATTTGGAACCGCTGCTGGCCGATGCCAACCTGGCGCACGCCGATCTATTTATCCTTGACATCAACCTGGACGATACCCTGAGCGGATTTGATGTTCCTGATCGGCTGCCCATGCGTTGCCGTTTCGCGGGCTTCCTTTTTATCTCGGGTTACCCGGTTGAATCCGAGCAATACAATCGGGCCGCGGGTCTGCCGCTGTTTGATTTTATCGCCAAACCGTTTACCATGCAGCAATTCAAGCACCGCGTCGATTTGTTGCTGGCGGCGCGTTTCAAGATCCCGCCGGGGTTGAATGATCGCCTGATCGCTCAGTGGGCCCGTGAATCATTTTTGTCCGTTGTGCTGGATGCGGATAATAATGTCCGTCTGTGCAACCGTCATTTGGCTTTGGCCCTGGGCGTCAAGCATGTCGATGAAATTATCGGCCGGCCGTGGGCCGAGCTGATCCCGATTATCGACCGGCCGCCGGATCCCGCTGCGGATGCGGATGAGGCTCCGCGTTTGCGCTGGGTGCGATCCGATTTCGAGAGCGTCGACGGCGCGCCCATGACGCTCCTGTTGGGTGTCTATACCGATGCCAAGGATCTGCGCGCCGAACGCCTGCGCCGTTTTTACCAGGAAATCCTGCAGGCCGATCGGGCCGCCATCCAGTCAATACAACCCCTGCCGCGGATCGACACGCCGGTCAGGAAACCAAAAAAGGATGCCCCGTGAGACCCGACCAGTGGAGGAAAGTCGATTATTTCTCCCCGGATGAGAACTGGGGCGACCCGGCAAAAATGGTGCCCGAGCTGGTATTCATCCTTGATCGCCTGCGGGGCTACCTGGGCGTGCCGATAATCGTGCATTGCGGCTATGAACCGCGCGATGGCAAAGGTTATCATCCTCGCGGCATGGCCGTTGACTGCCACGCCGTGGGCCTGAACGTCATTCAGTTTTTTATCGGGGCGATGCGTTTCGGCTTCAACGGCCTGGGCGTTTACACTTGGTGGAATAATCCCGGGTTGCATCTGGATGTCCGGCCGTTGCCGGCGGACGGACCCCGAGCCATATGGGGATCGCTTGCTAAAAAAATGTATGTGCCCTTTGATCTCGATTTTTTGCAATTTGCAACAAATGACCAATCTGCATGATTTATTTTTTGCAATTTGCAAAAATGGGAGCAGCATGATGATGAAACTATTGACGCCGGAGGGTTTCGACCAGCTGACCCCCGAGCAGATCATGGCCAACACGAACGGCTGAGGTCCGGCGGGCTGGGGCTGGTTGGTCCCGAACAAGCTGTGGTGGATTGGGGTCGATTTTTATATCGCCTGCGTCATTCACGATATCTGCTATTGGATGGGGATCGACAAGGCTGATGCGGATAGAATGTTCCTCGGCAATCTGCAGTTGATCGTGGCCGAGCAGGCCTGGGAAATAGTCAAGCCGGTGGCCTACCATTATGCTTTTATCTATTACCTGGCGGTCAAGAACGGCGGCGCCGGTTTTTATCAACGGGCCATCGCCATTGCAATGCTGGAGACAACCGAACTGATCGATTCAACCGGAAAAGGTGAGAATTCAAAATGGCCGGTGACGAAGTCGATGTGGTCCTCGAAAAGGATCTTGGAGAACAGAAGCAGATCGGCATGTGGGGCTCGCTGTGCCTGATCGTCGCGGCCATAGCGCACACCATGGCCACTGCTGATGTCGTCGAGATGACTAATTTTTTCCGGAACCTGTTTCGGATGTTCCTGGCGCTGATCATATTGATCGGCAGCGGTTGGGTGGTTTACCGGATTTCCATGGTAAAAGAGGCTGACCTCAACCAGTATGCCGGCGTGATCATCGGTTTCGTGACAAGCTCGGCACTCATGGCGGTGATCGGTTTTTATTTCGGCGGCCAGGATCGATCCAAGTTGCCGGATGAAGATGCGGCCGGCAAGGTTGATCAAACCCAATCGAAAACAGACGCCGCTTTTCTCGCGATGATAGATCGAGTGAAGGAAGAAGAGGAACGCAAGCGGGTGGAGGCGGAAAAAACAAAGGCCATGGAAAAATGATCAGAGGTATGGAAAACTTACTAGCTTGTTAGTTTGCGTTGCTGAGAAGAGAGGATCTAAAGATGAAAAAGAAATATATTGCCACCTTTCCACCATTTTACGGAGTTGACGCTATTAAGTGGGATGGAAAAGACAGCACATTGCAACAAATCATAAGGATGATTGGACAACATGTTTCTGCTCGACATTGGAAGTGGGATGAATACTGTGAAATAGTTAAAAGAGACGGGCTGAAGATATTTACTAGGTTAGGAAGTGAAAAGGTAGATATTGGAAATATAGTTGCAATAGATGATCTAAACGGTGATTTGTTCCAAAAGACAGAAACAGCATTTAATCTTATTTTTAAACCACAAGCAAACTAACATACGGCTCATGCGTAGTAGGGCGGACACGCCCCGGGCAATCGATTTTTTGCCTGTAGCTCAAGCGAACCGGCAAGCTGCTTAGCAGCTTGTGCTCTTCTCTTGAGAAGCCCCTGGGTTTCAACCCTGGGGAGTGTCACGATTGTAGTTGTCCTGTGACTGCTCCCGGCTTTCTACTCGCGTTCCCATGCTCTGCGTGGGAACGCATAACAAAGGAAAAAAATGAAAAGAAAAATCGCAGTCTTGTCGATTATCATCATGGCCCTGTTCCTGGGCGCCTGCGCCACAGCCAACATCGACACCCCGGAAAAGAAATATCTGGTGGCCAGATCGGAGCTGAACCTGTTGCTCGAGCAGTACATCGGCATCCAGGACAAGTTCAAGCCTGCCGATCAGAAAACCATCAAGGAGGCTTTCTACACATCCAAGATGGCGCTGGATGTTTGGGAGATCAACATCTCCACCATCGGGTACGATTTCACGACGGATTATAAGACCTGGCTGGCGGCCAAGTCTTTGATCCTCAAAACCATCAGGGAGGCGTACCATGAATAATGAAAATTTGGGAAATGTAATCGATATTGCCGATGTCCTATCGAATATCCTGATTTTAACAATGCTTTTGATCCAGCAGGTGTCTAACAGAAGCCGGGAGGAGGTTTTGGCATCCATCGCGATTGAGAGTTTGAGGACTGAGGAGTTGCTGGAAAAACTGAAGTGAGCTACATTTTTTGGTTCCGGTTTCGCCGGTGCCGGCCTGACTATTTCAGATGCGCCAACTCGGCCAAAGAAAACGCGCCGATCTTGTTATGTTTAATCTTTTGGAGTTCGACAATCGCGTCACGCAAACGCCGTTGCAAATTTGCATTTTTACGCTGTTTTTCCTCTATCTGTTCAAGTAATCGGCCGTTCAGCCGGTTGCTTCTTTCGTTCTTTGTTTCCAGGTCGTCGTTGCGAGTTTTTAAAAAGATGATACTGCGGGTATGATCGTCTAATTTTTCTTTTAACTTGCTGATCTCTTGCAAGAGGTCGGGCCGTTCGGCCGGCGCCGGCGGATCCGGGGCGGGAGCCGTTTGCTTGCTTGTGACGGCCGCTTTGTCCGGCGGTTCATCCGGCGCCCGGACGACATCGATAACCGGCCGATCCGGCCCGCAATGTTTGCCAAAGTTCAACATGATCTGCTGTTCCAAGTGCGGGGCCGCATCAGTGTAGTTAATCATATTATGCAAGTTATACAAATAGAAATCCGGGGCCAGCGTATAGACGACCGGCCGCGTACCCGACCCGGTTATGCAACCTACTTTTTTTAAGCGGTTAATCAGTTCGTAACAAGATTGCCTGACATTTGCCACGCTCAATGGGCCGCATTTTTCCATCTCATGGATGATATATTCGATCGAAAAATTTTCGAGGCCGGTCGCCACCGCCAGGAATCGCCCGGCCATGGTTCCGCTTCTGTACTTAAAAACCCGCCGGTCCGCGCCTTCATAGACTGTGTCGCCGGCGCCGACGGATCCGTATCGACTGCGGCGCCGTTCCATTGCCGGAAAAGGGTCCGCCGCCCGGCAACCTTCCCGACCCGGTCGACATATCCGGCATTGACCAAGTCGCGCCCGATCGCCGAGTAAAACGACGATTCTTTAAAACCGTTGCCGTTCTTACCGGCCGCCTCAATCACGTCTCGGACTGTAAACGCCGCGCCGTTTTTCCCGTCGATAATTCGCTTGATCTGTTCTTTTAACGGACTCTCCATATCCACGTTTCCTTTTCCGTTTCAGAGTCCTATTAATTCGGTCATGTATTTTTCAATAACTCCCTGAAAAGAAATCTTTTTTCCCACCGTCAACTGCTTTAGTTCGTACTTTTTCCATTGCAGATACATTTCCTCTGTCATGTAGTACGTCAGGCGTTTATTTTTTGGCGTTTTACCTGTTTCACGTTTTTGTATTATAACATTATCGCGTTTTTTCGCTATACCTGTTTTACGTTGTTGCGTTATAACGTCAATTGATTCGGCGTTATCGATAAATTTATTTGCCATTTCCAGGTCAATTTGGGGTTTTTTTGTGACGGCCATCTTCTCACTCCTTGGTGTAATTCATGATTTCCTTGTACAGGTTTTTGACTTCCTCGACGGCTTTTTTATCCGCCATCTCGACAACTCCTTTCCCCTCTGCGAAAGCATTTTTATAGACGATTCTGGAGCAAAGAGGCGACGATAAAAGGCCCGCGTCTTTCTCAAAATATTGCATTGCTGCAATGATTTCGACCGCCAGGCGTGTGTTGTGAATCACCTGGTTGAGCACAAAAAAAGCCGGTATATCCCGGTAGGTTCGTGCCTCCCGCAAAATTTCGATGACGTCCCCAGCCGCCCAAAAGTCCACCGCTGACGGCAGACAGGGGATGAGTAAAAGATCGGCCGCCAGTATGGCGGACCTGAAAGCCTTGCTGTCACGCCCGCCGGCGTCGATGATTATCAGATCGTGGGTAAATTGATGCAGATCCTTGTGGATGGTGGGCGTGGTGATCTGGATGGCCTGGATGTCATCGCTTTCCCGCGATGCACGAAAAGCGATTGAGGTCCCTTGTGTGTCCGCATCCACGATCAAGACAGACCTGCCGCTGATGGCTGCCATGACGGCCAGGTTGCAGGCAATGGTTGATTTGCCGACCCCGCCCTTTGTCGATCCTACCGTGATTATCATACCGCCGCGCCTGTTTAAGTTTTAATAAATAAATGATATAATGCCATCGCGTTATATGTCAATAATTTTTTTACTCCGCCCGTCGAATTTTACCTTCCTGGATCAGCTTTATTATCGGGCCGGCCGTTAAACAACCGCCGGATTCCGGCCAAATACAATCATTTTCATCGATGGTGTACTCCTGATGCTGGTAAACGATTTTCATGCCGGCTGCTATCATCGGCGGCGTGTCTATTTCGGGGAAAAGGCGCAATTGTTTGGGGTTGAACTTGGCGCCCAGGTCTTTTTTTAGGACAGTTCCCAAATAGGCGGCAAAATCAACCGGGTTACGATATTTGGTATAGGCGACGCTGCGCAGCACATAGTTTTCTCCATGACTTTCCAAATAGTCTGTGATGTCTCTCAGGATGTCGTGATGGCAGCGTAATTGTTCGGGCACATGCTGGAGGATATCCTCGGGGATGTCTAACATTATTGGGATCCCGGTAACGTCAATTTCTTTACCGCTGCCATTTTTAATGAATGTTTTTTTCAGGGGTTTGATGGTGAACCGGAGCCACTTTACGGTCCGGCCTTGTTTGATTTGTTTGTAAGTGAAACTGATGTCTGTTTTTTTGGGTAGTTCTCTTTTTGCTACCTCGATTGTGAATTTTTTAAAGTTGAAATATTGGACTAATTTATCATCGGGAACGCCCAATTTATTGCGCAATTCATTGAGTTCGAATGTTCTTTCTTTGGTTTCGGTATTCGCATACTGCTTGAGTAGTTCGTACAGTCTGATGCTATACACGGAACGCATTTTCATCACGTTCCCGATCCGGTATCTCGTGAACCGTCCCGTTGCCTTGAGCTGTAACAAATAAGGCCGTAATTCGGGGGGGAAACTAAAGCCGATTGTTTTTTCCGATAGTTTTTCGACGGCGGTGACGGCAAAGGGGATATTGAGCCGCACGTCGTTTTCCGCGTCATAGACCTCGATATCCGTTTTCCTTAGTTCGCGCACAGCTTCGACCAGCTCTTTGAAATAGTCTGTCCGGCCTTTGATGCCTGCCAGTTTTTTGTAATCATCAACATTGATCATGTAAAATTTGAAAACATCGTCATCAGGCTGGATCTGCGCAATGGCATAGAGCATCGTTTTTTTTGCATTCAACTTTAAACGATAGATCCCCTCGATCAGTGGGTTGCCTTGATAGACCAGGTGGTGCTTTTTAATTTCCTTTTGCGGTTTTTCCACGGCGGCTCCTTTGAATAGATTATAATTTGAGTTTTCCCGAATATACATAAAAAAGGTTTTATTGCAAAGGTTTTATTGCAAACCTTTTTTAAACTTCCTAAAAACCTTGCTTTAATTCCTAAAAACCTTGCTTTAATTCCTAAAAACCTTGTTTTTACGTTTTTATCCACCTGTAATTTCAATAAGTTACAGAGCCTAAAGGAATGAAAGGATTGAAAGGAAACAACAACAAGTATAGGAGCCTGGTCAAAAAGGGGGGAATTTACGGAATATTTTGTTGTTGTTGTTGTTTTTAAAAACCTGCAAAATTTTTTATTGACGTTTTACATAATGTCAAAATATACATATACATGATGATGAAAACCCAGCTTGATATCGCAAAAGACGCCGAAATATCATCAGCCTTCCTGAGTTTAATTTTAGCCGGATTACGCCGGCCATCCTGGAAAACTGCAAAAAAATTAGCATCCGCCACCGGTACTACCCCCGAACTTTGGCTTGAAAGGGACCCGGCGGAAATCAAAATATCCATAGGCATCCCGCTTACTCAAAAAAAAAGGGATTCTTCTTAAAATGTATTAATAGTCTTTCTGTTGATCCTCTCTTTCTTGGTTCCATTTCCGGACGCCTTGTCTTTTTACTGTTGCCTCTGCGTGTACTGCTCAAACTGCTGTAGCTACGTCGTTGACCACATAAAAAAAATAATTGCTTTCGGCTTTGGACAAGCAGCGGCTGCCGCTTGTGTGTCCAAAACCGATACATAATATCCTATTTGCCGCGTTCATTGCGGAGAATTTTGTATGGAAATCCAACGTATAGCCGTCGAAATCATGGAAATTCAACGTCGTATGGATGAGCTGATCGAAAAATGGGAATCCGGTGAACGGGCGGCGTTGCAGGAGAAGCTGCTTGACGATCTTCTGGAACTGAAGCGGGCCAAGGATCGCCTTTACGATAATATCTAACCAGGGGGGGACGGATGGCAATCAATATCAGTGATACGAGGCTATCGCTCGCCAATCTCGGCGCCGGCGCGGCGATCGAGCGGTTCGACGACGAGCTGCAGGCGGTGCTCAACAACATCGCCGATCCTAACGCTGCTGAAAAGGCCGCCCGCGAGGTGGTGCTCAAGGTCAAGATCAAGCCGGAGGATCGCAATTACGCAAAAATCGAAATCGTCTGCGCCTCGAAATTGGCGCCGGCCGAATCCTACGCGACCAACATTTACATCGGCGCCGATGTTCGCGGTCGGGCCGAGGCCTTCGAGCATAATCCCGAGCAACTCAAATTCGATTTTGAGCGGCGGCAGCAGGAAAAAGCCGATTCCCGTCAAAACATAACACCAATCAAGAGGAGCGGAGAATATGATCAGTAAAGCCATTGATAAACTCATCGAGATCAGCAAGCCGGTAGAATTCCAATTCGATGGCCGGACATATGTCTCCAAGCAGATCCACCCCGTCAAACTTTCCGAGCCCGCTCTGCTCAAAATCAATACGCTCACCGGCCTGGCGGACTATTTGCACGACAACAACGACAACCTGGATACGTCGCGGCTGGTTTTGCACATCGTTTCCCACGACATGGTGTCTCTGCTCGGGCCGATTTACGGACCGTTCCTCCAACGTAACGAATATATTCGCGCGACCTGCCATCCAGACACGTTCCCGTTCGGATTTTTCATTGACCCGGAGAGCTTCATAATCAAATTGCAGGCCATGTTCCAACAGGATGACACCATGCGCGCTCTGCTTGCCGTTGTCGGCAACATCAAGGACGAGCGTAACGTCACCATTGGTGATGATGGTATCAGCCAACAGATAACCGTCCGCGTCGGCATCGCACGGCTGGAAAACACCAAGCTGCCCAACCCGATTACTCTGATACCTTACCGGACATTCGCAGAGGTCGAACAACCGGCCTCCCAGTTTGTCCACCGTATCCGTTCCGACGGCGCCGATACGTCTGCCGGCCTGGCCCTGTTCGAGGCGGACGGCAGCCGCTGGAAACTCCAGGCCATCCAGAACATCAAAGAGTGGCTGACCAAGCACGTCGATGTTCCCATCCAGATATTGGCATAATCAAATGCAGATGCCGTGTGGAGCGTTCAAGGGCCGGGATATCGAATTGTTGCCGTCCAGGTATTTGCGCTGGGTGGCGGAAAACTGGGCGGAATCAACCCCAAAAAACAAAGCTATTTGCGAGGCTGCCGACAAAGAGTGGCGGTATCGGGAAGAGAACGGGTGCCACTTCGATGAAACCGATTGATGCCCAGCTTGTTGCGGGATTTCTCTTGCGGGAGCAGGTACGGTTTTTCACGTACCTGAACGATTGTTCGATCGATCCTACCGAGGGTACGGTGATCATCGAGGATATGCTGAGGGAGGCCGACGACCAGCGTGCAACCTGTATCGATCATTACATTGGTGAGAAAAAGAGATACCAAAAAAAAAACCCCTGCACCCCAAAGGATAGTCGGACCAAATTTATAACCATCTGTTATCATTACGAAAAAAATGGGTCCTTTTTCGAGGTTTTAACCATACGGATCAATGAGG
>Ga0315547_1000446_pt1 | contig 41714 bp, 24 predicted proteins | sample SalMarSW160240MG_2_FD_202542 | JGI IMG/M metagenome (GOLD analysis project Ga0315547, IMG submission 202542) | Salt marsh sediment microbial communities from the Plum Island Ecosystem LTER, Massachusetts, United States - Salt Marsh Sediment SW1601-240 ...
CGGGTAGCATCCTGGCTTCGCATCTCTTCTTTCTTCTCCCGAATAGCTTCCCTCTGCTCATCGGTCAAATTGGCCTTGAAGCCGGTTTTTCCGTGACCGAAACCCTTAGGTCCATGCCAGTCCTCCGACACCTCAATTCCGTAACCTTTAAGCATCTCGGCTAATGCGGAATGAATCTCCTCCCGGGTAGCCCCCTGGCTTCGCATCTCTTCTTTCTTCTCCCGAATAGCTTCCCTCTGCTCATCGGTCAAATTGGCCTTGAAGCCGGTTTTTCCGTGACCGAAACCCTTAGGTCCATGCCAGTCCTCAGGCACCTCAATTCCATAACCTTTAAGCATCTCAGCCACTGCAGCCCGAATCTCTTCACGGGTAGCCCCCTGGCTTCGCATCTCTTTTTTCTTCTCCTGAACAGCCACTCTCTGCTCATCGGTCAGATTGCTCCAGAATCCTTCTCCCTTATGTCCGGGACAAGGGCCCTGCGCCAACACAACGGCGCTTGTGCCCACCAGAACGCTAAAGAAAAGCACCAGCGCCATGATGCCCGTTATGATTGAAAACCTTTTCATTTTGGATACCTCCAATCAATTTAAGGTTAACTTCTTTAAGTTTCTGAGTTCATTGTAAAAACTCAAAAACTCACTATTAATGAATTCCACCTTCAGCGAATTTGCATCTTCAGTTCCGATTGCAAAAATGAAGGTGCTTTTTGATTTTTTTTGATTCGATTTGATGAGATGATAGCCTTTCATTTTCAGATAGGCTGAAAATGCCAGGTCATCGGTGGTTATATGATTGTTTTTGATTTCATTTGATTTCATGTTTATTCACCCTCCTTAAAATCAGGATGTCTGGGTCGCCCTCCTGTTCCTTTTCCACGGTCTCTAAACCCTCTTATCCGGTCTCGTCCCTCCTTAAAAAGGGAGAAAAATTTCTTCTGCTGTTCGGGAGTTAAGAGTCCTTTTCCTTCGAGCAAATGCGTGGTCGTCTTCTTCTTAAGCGTAGTCTCTAAAGCACCAATTTCCTCCGCAAACCTGTCGAGTTTCTCTACACTCGGCTCCTCAGCCGCTATTTCATCCATCAATTCCTTTCTTTTGGCTCTGAGTGAGTCATGAATCGGTTTTGTCTCTTCCCTAAATCTATCACACCGAGATTCAAATTCCTTCACCTGCTCTTCATTCAGACCGAGTTCGTATTTAATGAAATCCATGTGCCTATCAGGCTGCACATCGGGTCCGCCCCTCAGGGGAAAATCTCTTTTAAAATGAAAGCGATGATAGGCAAAGGTTGCCAGTGCGGCAATATTGATAATGGTAAGAAGCACCAGGAACAAAATGATTAGATTCTTTTTCATAACTGCCTCCTATTCCCCTGAAATCATGTCCAAGTAGGTGGCCTCAATGGAACCTGCCGGCAAATCGATCGAGGGATCCAGGTTGTAGGAATCAAAAAACTGTTGCAAAGCGATGGTGCGCTGGTCAAGTTGAGATGCCGTTTGGCCGTTAGCCTGCGGTAAATTTCCCAATGAATAGCCTAAGAAAACGCAAATCAGCAAAACGGCAACGCCCACTGCCGGACGAGCCCAGCGAACCAAACCCTCAAACCAACCCCAAACAGGCTTTCTCTCCTCTTCATATTCGATGATTCTCTGCTTCAGTCTTGTCCAAAAATAAGGAGAGGGCTGAATTTTCTCACGGTGTTCCAAAGCCCCCCACAACTGGGAAAACTCCTCCAGCAAGTGAGAGCAGTCAGGACAAACCTTAAGGTGTTTTTCCATTTCGACCCGCCGCTCTTCTAACAGTTCCTTCTCCATGAAAGACACCAAATTCCTTTTAACATTTTTGCAGTTCATCTCTCTTTGACCTCCGTTCACTATTATGACACGGATTCTGGTAAAAAACTTGCGTCTTTTGTTACATTTCTGCTACTCATATCTCAAGGCATCAATAGGATTCAAAAGGGAGGCCTTGCGCGCCGGATAGAACCCAAAGAAAAGTCCTACCGCCAGGGCGAATGAGAAAGACAAAGCCACAGAAATAGGCGTGATGACCGTTTGCCAGCCGGCAAACTGACTCATAAGCTTACTAACCAGGATTCCTGAAAAAGCGCCAATTATCCCGCCGGCCAGCGATACGATGATCGCCTCGATGAGAAACTGACTGAGAATATCACGCCTCTGTGCACCAATTGCTTTGCGGATGCCTATTTCCCTTGTCCTCTCGGTAACAGATACAAACATAATGTTCATAATCCCAATCCCTCCCACGATAAGGCTTACCACGGCAATCCCAGCCAGAAGCATGGTGAACGTCTGGCCGGTTTCCTGCACGGTTTCGAGGATTTCTGCTTGAGACCTGATATTGAAGTCCTCTTCCTCGCCCTCTCTGATCTTGTGCCTTTCACGGAGAAGAGATGTGACTTGAGCTGATGCTTTATCCATTACATCCCCACTCTTCGCCTCCACGTTGATAGTTGACACATAATCCACCCCGAATAACCGTTTCTGTGCGGTTTTCAGGGGAACAAAGATGATATCGTCCTCATCCCTCCACCCGCTGCTTCCTTTTTCGCTCATAACCCCGACGACCTGAAAAATGCTCCGCTTGATCTTTATATATTGTCCTATAGGGTCATCTTCACCGAAAAGCTCCCCGACCACCGTCTTCCCCAGGACTGCTAACCGACGCGTAAATCGGTTATCATCTTCAGTCAAAAAAGAACCTTGCTCAACCGGAAAATTTCTTACTTGTGGATAATTCGGCGTCACTCCATTTATGGTCGTGTTGGTATTCTTATTTCCGTAAACTACCTGAGCATTTCTAGAATACTCTGCATCAACTTTGGCAACGGATGGGCATTGTTCGGCAATAGCTTGAGCATCCGCATAAGTAAGAGAGGTACGGCTTCCGCTGGCTGATCGGGCGGGGCCATGTCGATGAGCGCCCGGTCGCACCATCAAGAGATTTGCGCCCAACTGGCTGATGCGTTCTGTAATCTGAGCGCTGGCGCCCTGACCTATAGCTATCATCGCAATCACAGCGGATACTCCCACAATAATTCCAAGCATGGTCAAAAAACTTCGAAGCTTATTTGAAAAGATGGAAGATACTGCCATGGTCAGACTCTCTATCAATTCAGCCAGGGAAAATCTTCTCTTTTTCTTCTCATTGCGTGCCGGTACAAAAGTTTGGCTAACCCCCTCCATATCTGAGGCTATCTGATCTTCTACAATCTCACCATCTTTTAAACGAATAATTCTACGGGCATAAGATGCTACCGAGTCGTCGTGAGTAACAAGAATTATGGTAATGCCCTTCTGGTGAAGTTCATCTAATATCGACATGATCTCCTGGCCGGATTTGGAATCGAGATTACCTGTGGGTTCATCCGCAAGAATTATTGATGGCTCGTTTGCCAGTGCCCGGGCTATGGCAACCCGCTGTTGTTCTCCGCCAGATAATTCTCTGGGGCGGTGATGAGATCTTTCCATGAGATTCACCGCCTCCAGGGCACTGATTGCCATTTCTTTTCGTTTGCCGTGATTCCCCGCATAGATCAGAGGGAGTTCTACATTAGAGAGGGCATTTAAGCGAGACAGCAGGTTGAAAGTCTGGAAAACAAACCCTATCTTCTCATTCCGTATTCGGGCGAGCTGGGATTCGGAAAATTCACTTACATTTATGCCATCAAACAGATATTGACCACCAGTGGGAACATCCAGACAGCCTAAGACATTCAGAAGGGTGGACTTGCCTGAACCCGAAGGTCCCATGATAGCGATAAATTCACCATCTTCTATTTTAAGTGAGGCATTTTTCAAGGCGGGGACCTTTATATCCCCCATCCTGTACGTTTTGCTGATATTTTTAAGTTCAATCATCTTAGTCCCCTCATCATCCGCCTTAGGTCCCGCCCAGGCTCTCCTTGCGGTGAGTTGTTTTCTATCCCACCCAGGATTACCGTATCCCCTTCCTTCAATCCTTCGGTCACCTCAACCACCCTTCCATCACTAATGCCTGTTTCGATCTTCCGGGGTGTGGGCTCACCTTCCAACACCATGACGAAGCTTTTGCCTTCTCTTTCCTTCACCGCACTTTTTGGAATCATAAGTATACCATCTTTTCTTGCTGAGACGAACTCTACGTTGCCCGTCATTCCTGAGGCCCAGTGGCGCGGCACTTTCAGAGGATCCACCATCACGTCGTAGACCACCACATCCGAGATCAGTCTGCCCTCACGCGAAATCTTGGACACCTTTCCCTTCAACCGCTCATCCGGAAAAGCATCCAGCACGATCCAGGTATCCTGTCCCAACCTTATCTTTCCTATATCTGCCTCATCCACTTCCACACTTGCCACAAGTCTATCAGAAATAACAAATAGAATACTCTGGGTGGAAACATTTTGCCCCGGCTCACAGGAGCGATTTATCACTTCGCCCGCTATTGAGTTAGTAAGAGGCACCGGTTTGTAAGCTTTTTCTGCAATCTCAGAAGCCATCTTTGCCTCCTTTAAAGCCTCCGGATCATTTTCCTTTTGCGCAGATTCCAGGCCGGAACGGGCCGCATCCAGAAGTGCGATTCTATCTTCGCTCGAAATCCAGGCAAGGATATCACCCTCCTTGACTATGTCTCCTTCATCCACCTCCACCCTATCTATCCTTCCGCTGACAGATGAGCTAACCTCGACTCTGGTATATGGCTGAATGGTACCGGTAGAAAGCACTTTGATCTCTATGTTCCCCCGTTCCACTCTGACTGTCTCATAGCTTGGTTGACCTGGGTTATCACCGCTTCTTTTTTGCCAATAGAAGTATCCAGCCACAACGATCGCCACAAATACGATTACTACTAATATTTTCTTCATTAGTTTCTCCTTCCCCAGACCTTTTCCAACCTAGCGCTGGCTACACGGAAATTGAATATGGCATTAACATAGTTATTTTCTGTGCGGGTAAGATCGCTTTCCTTTTGCTGCAGGAAAAAATAGGATGTCAGTCCCTGCTCATACTGCAGTTTTGTCAGTTGGTACATCTCACGGGCCGCTTGCAGAGTTTTATCATTCACCTCAATTATTTTTTCTGCAAGTTCCCATTTTGAGTAAGCCTGCTCAATCTCCTCCTCTATCTGCTGTTCCAACTCCTGAATCCTTATATCCTGCTCCTTAAGTGACAGAGTGGCCTCTCTTACCTTAGCCTTCCTGGAAAAACCTTCAAAGATAGGTAAGGAGAGACTTATTCCTGCACTCCAATCTCCTTCCTGGTCTAAGAACTCGCTACCCCCCATTCCATATGAAGATGACAGGGAAATCTTGGGGAAATAGCTGCTCTTGGCTTGAGTAACCTGAGCTTCCAGCACATCCGTGTTAACCCTCTGGGAGCGAATGTCTGGTCTTTGAGTTTTCGCCTCTTCAATTAGCCTGTCTACAGATGGAAACTTCATATCCTCATCTTCATACTTTATGGATACTTTTGCCCTTCTGGGTCTGCCGAGAAGTAGATTGAGTTCGATTTGGGCAAGGGTCAATTCCTCTTCCGCCTGCTTCTTATCATATTCTGCCTGTAATAGATTCGCCTCAGCTTCCATCACTGCGGGAGAGCTCTCCCGGCCTGCATTATACTTCAATTTGATAAGCACAAAGTCTTCTTTCCGTCTTTTAAGGACGTCCCCTGCAAGCGCAATCTGTTCCTGCTTCTGCAAGATTCTAAAAAAAGCCTCCTTTACTGCGAGAATCACCTCATCTTCTCCCTGACGGTAATTCTCTTCAGCCATCTGTACTTTGGTTCTGGCAATCTTTACGCCGGCGCGAATGTTCCCTCCCTGGTATAAGGGAAGGCTAAGCCCTATGCTTGAAGAATAGCTTCCGCTCCTTCCCCCCGAAGGGCTTTCATTATTTCTGTATGAACTGGAGAAATTGATGTTTGGATAATAGGATGAATAAGCGGAACTCACACCCACCTGAGACTGTTCTATTGCTGTTTTCGCCTGAATGAGTTTGGAGTTATTCTCCTTCGCTAAGGAAAGACAATCTTGGAGGGTCAACGGTTGTTCTGCGAAAGAATTGCTATTTAGAATGACTAACCAGAAAACAAATAGAAAGCGATATTTGCCAGTCATTTTGTCTCCTCATTCTTCTCAACTTCTTTTGGGTTCATCTCTTCAAAATTTTCTCTTTGGTCATTTGACACGGATTTTTTGTGAAACTTGTGGCTTATCCTCATTTTTCTTTCAGGTAATGAATCAACTTCCTTTGCAGATTCGACTTTGCCCGGTGAATAAGTGACTCTACCGATGAAAGAGACCGCTGCAAAATTCCGGCTATTTCCTGATAGGACAATCCTTCATATTTATGAAGCACAAATGCTGTTCGTTGTTTCTCCGGTAAGGAATCAATCGCCTTTTGTAGTGCCACATTTCGCTCTTTTTTCTCCAGAGCCACATCCGGCCGATCAGAATTCGAAGCTGGCACGTCAGTCACTACTTCACGGTCATCTTCCAATAACGTACTGAGGCTTCTTAGCCATCCAGATCGCTTATTGTCACGCACGAAATTCAGCGAGCGATTTACCGCAATTCGGTAAAGCCAGGTGGAGAGTTTGGCTTCCTGTCGAAATTTTTTGGCTGATTTGTATACCTGGAAAAACACCTCTTGAGCCACGTCCTCGGCGTCCTGTCTGTTACCAAGTAGAAGGTAACACGTATTTATCACCAAAGCCTGATAACGGTTAACCAGCGCCTTGAATGCAGCATGATCTTTCGCCGCGATTTTCTGGATCAATTCCGCATCGTTCATCGAAGAGCTCAAGAGTTCTGTTGATTCTCAAGTCGAAACAAAGCCCACTTAATAGACACAAAACACGGAGAAAGGTTTAATTAACCCCGAAGGTTCTCTTGTGCGGAAAATGCATGAATGAAGCCTCAGTGGGTCCTAAAGGACTCCCATCTGGGAAATTTTCGGGCTATTAACTTACTCCTGCAACAACCCTAATATTTTCTGTTCCAGCGTATACAGCCTGAATCGAATCCTCTTGAAGGATTTGGCAGAATCGGGATTGATCAGCTTTCCGAATTCTTCTAACACCCGGGTGGCTTCTTCAGACCTCCTCAGATTGGCTTGAACAATGGAGTTAAGATCGGCTCGCCTCTTTTCCAAGCTTCCCATACTATCTGCGCCCACATCCTTTTCGCTGTCCCGGAAGGAAAGCAATTTCTTTTGATCGAAGCTTTTCTTGGCAACCTTGGTCAACTCATGGCGAAGATTCTTAAACTCCGATGAAAGCTTGGCATCGTCAAAATAAAGCCTTGCCACCTCTTCTGTCACCCGCACTCCTTCTCTGGCGCGGTTTAGATTGGCGTCGATGATTCGATAGATATTTTTTATATTCATAGAAAGTTAGGGCCTCCTCAAAGCCTGGTTATGTGGCCCCACTCTTCGAAGCAAATATATATCTTTTTCAATCTGGAAAGTAAAACGATAATCTCTACTCACCCTTCCCTCAAATATTTTACCCGTGACGCCTTGAATTTTCTTAATCCTGAGGGATGGATGTTTAGGATTTTCCGAAAGAAGAGTAAGGCTTTTATCTACCTGCAATTGGATATTATGCGGCAGACTTCGATAGTCTTCCACAAACGGTTTAGTAAAGACTATTTTCACTTTGGTTTTTTCTTCAAAGCCTTCAGAGCATCTTTAATATTGGAAAAAGGTCCCACCAAATCACCTTTCAAAATTGCCTCGTCTGCTTCACGTTCGCCTTTCTGCCATTCTTTGGTCCAAAACCAAGCCTGATCCTTGGGAATAAGCTTCTGGGGAACAAGCACGATAGTATTATCTTCAATGTGGGCATCCAGGAAATCACCAACCTCAAGGTTAAGAGCTTCGAAAATATCCTTAGCTATGGTGATCTGGTGCTTAGGCCCAATTCGGATAGTCGACCTAATCTGCCGTTTTGTCTGCTGTTGCATTTTGAGACCTCCCTTGGCGATCTTTTCCGCCTCTTTTTTATCGTAATATTTTCTTACAATCTTACATTCTTATTATACGACTAACCGGTTCTTTTGTTAGTCATCTGTGAAAGATAAATATTGCAGATGGAGCCAAAAAGCCGATTTCTCAAACCTGTAATCTGCTCAATCTGTTTGATCTGTTGGGAGACCATCTTTATTTATGCGAGAAGTTTTTATAAAACGGTGGTTTAATAATAACCGCCTTCTGTGATCTGCCTCGGATTATGATATCCAACTCTGTCCCTGTTTTCGAATGTTCGATGGGGACGTATCCCAGTCCGATTCCTTTATTTAGAGTTGGAGAAAAAGTTCCACTGGTGATCTCGCCTAACTTTTCCCCATCTTTTTGTATCTGGTAATGTGGACGTGGAAAGGCTTGATCTATAAGTTCGAAGGCGACCAGCTTGCGCTTAAGTCCTTCCTGTTTCAGTTTCAATATCGGCTCTTTCCCAACAAAATTACCCTTGTCCGACTTCACTATCCATCCCAGGCCAGCCTCCAGCGGATTGGTGGTCTGATCGATGTCGTTCCCATATAGCATATATTTCATTTCCAATCTCAACGAATCCCTGGCGCCCAAACCAATAGGCTCAATGTCAAACTCTTGTCCGGCTTCCATCAAAGCGTTCCACATGCTTTCCGCGTGAGCAGGAGAAAAATAAAGCTCAAATCCATCCTCTCCGGTATAGCCGGTTCTGGAGAAAAGCATCTCAATCTCATTTACCTTTCCCCAGGTTGCCCAGTAGAATCTCAAATCAGACAGATCCTTATCCGTCAGTTTCTTTAGCACATCCTCTGCTTTAGGACCCTGCAGAGCTAAAAGAGCAGTCTGATCACTTACATTTTTCAGCTCCACCTCACCGGAGAGATGATCGGAAAGCCATCGGAAATCTTTCTCCAGACAAGCGCCATTGACCACCAGAAGGAAATGATCCGGCAGGCGATAGACTAAAAGATCATCCACAATCCCTCCGTGATCATAGCACATACAGGAGTATTGAACCTGATACATATCTACCCTGGAGACGTCGTTGGTGGTCATTCTCTGAATGAAGCTTTCCGCATCTTTACCCCGCACTTCAAATTCCCCCATGTGGGTTATATCAAAGAGTCCCACCGTTGATCTCACCTTTCGGTGTTCTTCTACAATGCCCTGAAATTGGATTGGCATCAGGTAGTCTGCAAATTCCACGATTTTAGCCTTGTTCTTAATATGCAGGCTATAAAATGGTGTTTTTTTTGGTTTCTCCATGGTTTATTACCTCAGATGATTTATTCTTATACTTGCAGTTTTTTATTGTTCAAGAAAATCACAAATGAGGATCCAAAATCATATAGAGATCTCTGAAAAGGTTAAGGGGTGCAGGGGTTTGCTGGAGTGTCCCGCCAAAGGCGGGACTAGAAAAATCTTGCAGGGCAAACAGCTCTCATTGGTTCACCTAAAGGGGAATACTCCAAATTCTCCCCTCTTACTGGCTTTTCAGAGACTTTGGACTAATTCCCCGACGTCTTCAAAATCTCCCTCAAAAACTTGCCGGTATATGACCCCGGAATCTTTGCCACCTCCTCCGGCGTTCCGGTAGCAACCACCCTGCCGCCGTCATCACCCCCTTCAGGTCCTAAGTCGATGATAAAGTCGGCGGTCTTGATCACGTCTAAATTGTGCTCTATCACCAAAACCGTATTCCCCATATCCACTAATTTGTTCAAGACGCCTAACAGCATCTTGACGTCCTCAAAGTGAAGCCCGGTAGTGGGCTCATCTAAGATGTAAAAGGTTCTGCCGGTGGAGACCTTGGAGAGCTCGGTGGAAAGTTTAACTCTCTGGGCTTCACCCCCCGAGAGGGTGGTGGCAGGCTGTCCCAAGTGAATATAACCCAATCCGACATCTTTTAAGGTCTTTAGTTTTCTTTTGATTTTAGGGATATTAGCAAAGAAATCGCATGCCTCATCCACGGTCATATCCAGAACGTCCGCTATGTTCTTCCCTTTATACCTAATCTCCAGAGTCTCCCTGTTATACCTCTTGCCTTTACATATCTCACAAGGGACGTATACGTCGGGAAGAAAATGCATCTCGATTTTGATGATGCCATCACCTTCGCAAGCCTCACATCTCCCCCCTCGCACGTTAAAGCTAAACCTCCCGGGCTTATATCCTCTCACCTTGGACTCCGGAAGCATGGCAAAAAGATCCCGGATGGGAGTGAAGACTCCGGTGTAGGTGGCAGGATTGGATCGGGGAGTTCTACCAATAGGGGATTGATCGATGTTAATTACCTTATCAACGCTCTCCAGACCTGCAACCCTTTCATATTCTAAGGGCGCCAGTTTGGAGTTATAAAAATGCTGAGCTAAAATCCGATAGATAGTCTCATTGATCAGGGTCGATTTCCCCGAGCCAGACACTCCGGTCAGGCAAATAAATACGCCCAGAGGGAAATTCACCTGAATCCTCTTGAGGTTATTCCCTTTGGCTCCGATTATGCTCAAAGAAGCTCCATCTCCATTCCTTCTTTTCGCTGGAAGAGGGATGGACAACCTTCCGGAAAGATATTTCCCGGTGAGTGATTTCTTGTTTCGTTTGATGGTCTCCGGAGTTCCCTGAACCACCACCCATCCCCCATCTTTTCCTGCTCCCGGACCCAAATCTATCACCTGATCCGCAGTTTCGATGGTCTCCCGATCATGCTCCACCACCAGCACGGTATTGCCCAGATTTCTCAAGCCCAGAAGTGTAGCCAAAAGTCTTTTATTGTCCCTCTGATGAAGTCCCACCGAAGGCTCATCCAAGATATACAGCACCCCCACCAATCTGGAGCCAATCTGGGTAGCTAATCTTATTCTCTGCGCCTCTCCACTGGAAAGTGATGCAGAAGAGCGGTCTAAAGTGATATAATCCAGACCCACATCCACCAAGAAGCCCAATCTTTCTCTTATCTCCTTTAGAATCTGTTTTGCTATCTGTTGTTCCCTCAAAGAGAGCTTTAATTTGGAGAAAAACTGCTTAGTCTTTTTTATCGATAACCCAGTCAACTCCGCTATATTCAAATCCTTAACTTTTACCGAAAGGCTCTCCTTTTTCAATCTAGCTCCATTACAATCCGGGCAGGGCAGGATTCGCATGTATCTTTCGATCCATTCTCGCACCGCCCCTGACTCAGTCTGGCGATAACGCCTCTCCAGATTGGGAATCACCCCCTCAAAACTCCCGTAATATTCTCCCCTCCCCTCCTCATTCTCCCAGCGAAACCGCAACTCCTTGCTTCCGGTGCCATAAAGTATAACCTGTTTTACCTCCCGGCTCAATTTAACAAAGGGGACATATAAACTGAACTTATAATGCTCGGCCAAGCTTTTAAGCTTATGATAATACCAGTTGCCGATGGGATCTCCCCACGAGGCTATGGCACCGTGGGCGATGGAGATGCTGGGGTCCGGGACCACCAGATCAGGATCAATCTCCATTTTGGTTCCCAGACCACTGCAGGTGGGGCAGGCACCATAAGGGCTATTGAAGGAGAACATCCTGGGAGAAAGCTCCTCGTAGCTGATTCCACAATGCACACAGGCGTAACGCTCAGAAAACAAAAGCTCCTCTCCTCTCATCTTATCCACCATCACCATTCCGGAGCCTAACTTTAGGGCGGTTTCTAAAGAATCCGCCAATCTTTTGGCGATCTTCTTCTTCACCACCAACCTGTCCACCACCACCTCAATGTTATGCTTCTTATACTTCTCTAATTTGATCTCCCCTTCCAGCTCGATGATCTTCCCATCCACCCGGGCGCGAATAAAGCCCTCCTTTCTGATCTGATCGAACACCTCCTTGTATTCCCCTTTTCGTCCTTTCACCAGCGGAGCTAATATCTGGATTTTCTTACCCGGGGGGAGGGAGAGTATCAAATCGACTATCTGTTGCACAGTCTGCTGAGAGATTTTTCTCCCACATTTATAACAATAAGGAGTACCTACTCTCGCATACAAGAGTCTTAAATAATCATAAATCTCGGTCACCGTCCCCACTGTGGAACGGGGGTTTTTAGCCGAGCTTCTCTGTTCAATGGAGACTGCTGGTGAAAGCCCCTCGATAAAGTCCACATCCGGCTTTTCCATCATTCCCAGAAACTGCCTAGCATAGGCAGAGAGCGACTCCACATACCTTCTCTGTCCTTCAGCATAGATGGTATCAAAAGCCAGAGATGATTTACCTGAGCCGGACAAGCCGGTGATCACCACCAGCTTATCCCTGGGAATCTTTAGATCGATGTTCTTTAAGTTATGTTCCCGGGCACCCTTGATTCTGATAAAATTTTCACCCAAATCCGCTTCTCCTCACAGAAAGGCCGAACTATCAATATACGAATAAACCACCAATCAGGCAAGAATAAGTTCATGGATTTTTTGCACATAAAATGTGAGAGATTAACATCTATTTATGTTGTGTCAGGACCTCAGTCCTGACACTTTTCAAAGTATCAGGGGCAAAGCTCCTGACGGCAATATAAACAGATAAGAACTATCGCTATCAGCTTAATCTACTCCATCAGCTGTGAGAGACTTTCGTTTTTGTCATTTTTTGCCCAATTTTCTGCTGTTTTAAATGTATAATATTATAGAGAGACAATTTTAAATTATAAGGAAAAATTGTTCGAAGTAACCAAACTAAGGATAAAAGAAAAAGCCATCCTAGTAGGGGTAAAACTTCCCCCCACAAGTAGATTTGCCCTCGAGGAATCCTTGCAGGAGCTTGCGCTTCTGGCCGAGACAGCAGGAGGAGAGGTTCTGGATACTGTGATCCAGGAGCGTCAGAAGCTCAATCCCACCTTTTTTATCGGAAAAGGGAAAACAGAACAGATAAAGAGCCTATCCCAAAGATTGGGGGCAAACATTATCATCTTCGACGACGATCTCACCCCGGCTCAGGTATATAATCTGGAAAAAAATCTGGATATAAAGGTGATAGATCGGAGTTGGCTGATCTTAGACATATTTGCCAAAAGAGCTAAATCCAAAGAAGCCAAAGTGCAGGTAGAGTTAGCTCAACTTAAATACCTGCTCCCCAGATTGACCCGGGGCTGGACCCACCTTTCCCGACAGTGGGGAGGAATTGGAACCAAAGGTCCGGGTGAAACCCAGCTGGAGATGGATCGGAGAAGGGTAAATAGAAAGATACAGGAGCTGGAAAAAAGCCTTCAGAAGATCGACAAAGAAAGAACAGTGCAAAGAAATAGAAGAGAAGACCTATTCAAGGTCACCCTGGTTGGTTACACCAATGTGGGAAAATCCACGCTTTTCAATCAGCTCACTTCATCTTCAGTTTTTGTGGAGGAAAAGCTTTTTGCCACTCTGGATTCCACCACCCGGCTTTTAAGAGTTTCTGAGGCGGACGCCCCGTCTGGGAATGGAAAGCTAAAAGAAGGCGTTAAAATCGTCATCACCGATACAATCGGTTTCATAAGGAAGCTTCCCCATCATCTGGTGGCTTCTTTTAAATCCACCTTGGACGAGGTAAGGCTGGCTGATCTCTTGTTGCACGTGGTAGATATCAGCCATCCCGATTTTTTGCAGCATATAACCAGGGTGGATCAGGTTCTCTCCGAGTTGGACTCGCTGGATAAGCCCACTTTAATGACCTACAACAAAATCGACAAGCTCCCCCAAGCATATACTCTCAACCTCCAATCTGCGTCACACCAGGAAAGTGGCAGGATATTTGTCTCCGCCATGAATAACGTCGGAATCGGTGACTTAGCTGAAAGAATAACCGACTTTGCCAAGGGCGATTGGGCAGAAGCCTTGCTTTATCTGGAAAATGGGAACTCAGACCTGCTTCCTTATGTCTACAAAATGGGCGTGGTCACGGAAAGCAAATTTGAAAAAGAGGGGATGTGTCTGCGGATAAGAGGAAAAAGAGAGAATCTACACAGGATAAGGAAATTAAATAGCGGGCTGAAGCTTAAATTCTTAGTAACATGACGCTTTTTTGACCAAGTCAAACAATATCTCCGATTTCCTTTCTTCCCGTTGGTGCTCTTCACCAACGGGAAATGAACGGCGGGAGAAGCCTGCCAGCCATGCACGGACGCCCAGACGCCCGGACGGGGGCGTATGCCGGGGCGTCCGCCTGCCCGTCTGGGGAACACCCGCCTGAAGCAGGGATGATTCAATGTAGCGGAAGGCTTTAGCCTTCCATTCAATTATGGAGACCTGATGGTCTCCAACTATTTAATTTGACAAATTCGCTTTGGAGTGCAGGGATGATTCAATGTAGCGAAAGGCTTTAGCCTTCCATTCAATTATGGAGACCTGATGGTCTCCAACTATTTAATTTGACAAATTCGCTTTGGAGTGCAGGGATGATTCAATGTAGCGGAAGGCTTTAGCCTTCCATTCAATTATGGAGACCTGAAGGTCTCCGCTACATCCTTTGCTGAAAAAACTGTTTTTTTTCATTGAGCAAAAAAAACAAGAGCCCCCCGGACGGGGGGCTCTTGAACTTTTCTAATCCTCAACTTGAGGTTAGAAAATTATTTGCGCTCCATTGGTGTTGGTGTCGATGTCGGAACTGCCAATGGTGGCATACCTCCCTGATACAGGTATTGTATCAGATACATCACGTCCTCTACATCCACCATTCCATCGTGGGGCGGATTACAATCGCCCATGCAGACAGGATCAGGAGCAGGTCCACCCTTCAACACAAAGTTGACCAGGAACACCACGTCTCCTAAGTCGACCAGACAAGTGGGATCGAACACGTCTCCTCTTCCAGACCACATGTCGACTTGAACCGATACCACCGGGTCAACCGGATCGTTGGAGCTGATCACCAGGTAACAGGTCACAGTCTCATCCACGCACTCCGCAAAGGCGTTTCCGTCGAAGGTCAGGATCAGATCCTCGGAGCTTTGAGGATCGACGATGCCGTCCTCTGGAGTCACGCTGAACGGACAGCCGGCACCCAGGAACCAATCCATGATGCTTGCCATGAGCTCAGCCCTGGTGCTTGGGGAGACGCCATCGACTAATCCAGCAAAGTCTACCGTGGTGAACACAACCTTGAACCCTTTATCGACCCCGTACTGGCAGGCACATATACCTGTGGGCGCTGGAGAGGTTACCTGGAACAGGTCGGTGCCCATGTGCTGTATTTCATCGATGCACAGACCGTCCTTTTCTGTGTAGAGATCGAAGAGGTCGAAGGTCATTCCTTCCGCGACAGAACCCGGCATTCCGGCCACTGTACCAGTCTCAGGATGAGTAAGCCACCATGCATCTTGGTCTGTCCAGGTTACTCCCAGATAATCGTACGGGAACTGGCCAGACGAGAAGTAGCCTGGATCTACGGAAGGATAACGGTCATAGAAATAATCATGAGACGACAGGAACAGGTTTCCACCACCGTCTAGATAGGTCGCCAGGTTAGTTTCATCGGTTGGCGTGAGCGTTTGCTCATTTTGCCAGGACTCGCCAGTAAACCAGATCACCACAGGATAGGCAGCCATGGTGGTAGCATCGGGACCATCTGCACCCTCCACCGTCACCTCAAAGATGTCGTAAGTATAGCCGTTTGCATCCAGAGCATCGGTGAAATAGCTGCGGCAGTCAGCGAAGTCAGCAGGATAGACAGCGCTATTGTCGGAATCCACCAGAAGGACGTCCGCTTTTCCTCCCACGGGCGCAGTCTCCGATACGGAAGCCACAAATCCCAGATGCCCTTCACCCAGGTTCTCCATCTTCAATGACTGCGGATAACTGCATCCGGGAATGACTCCTACCGACATCGAGGTTGCGGGCAGATTTATGTCTGGTGGAGGTTCGACGTGCACGAAGACCGGAATGCTATCCTTGGCATGAGCCATGTCATTGGTCGTGACCAGGATATAACCCTCGACATCTCCATAGATCAACTGGTTTCCGTCCACCGTCACTGTGACGGTCTGGAAGCCATCGATAGCGACATCTTCAGTATCCGGAACCGCAGTTAACCAAGCATCCGAAGGAGTCATCTTGTAGGAGAGCACACCCGTGCCGCCAAAGTTCTGCACATCCAGGTAGTCATCGCTGTATTCACCCTCATTGACTCCCATAGTCAACTGAGTCGGATCAACCGAGTAGTTGGGACCAAGGAAGGTTAAGTGCACCGGCACAATGGTGGTGCCCTTATCCGGAGCGTTGTGGGTGAGTATGATGTTGCCGAACTTATCCTCATCACCCAAGTCGGTGGCATCGAAGGTAACGGTAAGATCCACACTGTCATGTGGAGCCACTGTATCAGCCTCCGGAGTCACGGTCAGCCAGGCCATACCGCCACCCAGGATCAAGGCTTGATCGTAATACCTGGGGCAGTCCCCGCCTACTTGACACGAGACGCCATCACCGGTCTTGGCGCTCGCCCACAGAAGCCAGTCGTATCCCGTGCCGGCAGATTTACTCTCAATCGATACCCAACCTTCAGACAGATTACAGGACGAAGCCAGGTCGAACGAGAAGTAATAACAATCGTAGAGACCAGCATAGGTGGCATAATAAGTGTACGACGGCACCACATCCCGGTAGAGGCATACATCCTCGGTCGGCGGCTCAATCTCCTCAGGGGGATCTGAGTAAAACGTAATGTCGAAGACCAGGTTAGCGGGGTCACCAGGAATCCACTCGGTGCCAGTATGAATCAGACAAAGCCCCCACCAGTGGATGTCGGAAACGGGTAGGGTGACACCCCAGAAGTTCTCGCATAGCTTGTAGCCCGCACCTTGATCGCTGGTCGCAAAACTCCAGGATTCGTCATCATCGTGAGGCAGCTGTATGAATACTGTGTCACCTTTGCCCATCACTGGACTGCCTGGAAGATTCCCCCCCTTGCCGGCGTCGCCAGGCGCCAAAGCTGTTAGATGCGCTCGGTTGCTCTCGTCTATCAGGCGAGCGCCTCCAGTCCCCGTTACTGCGGACTTGTAGAGACCCTCCGCATTTCTCTTCTGAACCTCATTTAAGATCCTCTCCTGGTATGTTCCTCCAGGGGCTCCAATCAGCAGAGAACCACCGGTCTCCTCGGTGCTTACCTCGAATGCCAGAGTCCCATCTCCGTCGTTGACCACGGTCAGGGTGGTGTCCTTGATGCTGCCAGCCGACATCTGCACGAAGTAGCTATCCGGTCTGACCCGAATATCCGGATCAGGACCAACGTGCACAGAGACCGGGATGGTATCCTCAGGTGTATTGAAGTCATTGGTCTTGATGGCTATATAGGTGAGGTAATCTCCGGCAATCAACTGATATCCATCCACGGTGACCGTTACGTCCTGTTCGGTATCCATCGGAACATCATTGGTATCCGGGCTCATTGACAGCCAAGTTACCGGAGTGGTCATCTTGTAAGCCAAGGGAGCATGACCGCCGTAGTTTTGCACAAAGATATGACCGTCGGTGGATGCATTCTCAAGTGCATCAATATGCAAGCTTTCCGGATTGACCGAATAATTCGGGCCCAAGACCTCCATATGCACCGGCACTTTGACCGGATTCTCGTCCGGATCATTGGAGACAATCCACAGGTTGGCATATTTGTCGGTCTCCACAACAGCAGTAGCATTGAAGGTCACTGTAACTCCCATGCTGGATTGCGGATCCACTATATCATACATTGGATTGACAGCCAACCATGCTCCAGCAAAGCTCTCCACAACCACATCATCTACATAGAGGTAAAACTCGTCTGTCGATTTGTATACGAAGGCAATGTAGATCTGCCCTTTGCCATACTTGGAAAGCTCCAGCTTTTTCTCCACATAATCGAGGTTGACCAAACCGTCCTCAGCCCAGAGAACGGTAGTGAAGGCGGAAAGGTCATTGGTGGTGGTGGACATTCTTACTTCCAAACTCTCCGGAAAGGACGCGCTATACACCCTGTACCAGAATGTCAAGGTGTCATTGGAGCCAACTGTTAACTGCGGTGTGATCAGCCAATCGTCGCTTTGCATAGGTTCATAATGACAGCCGGCAGAGTAGGTGCCTGTATGAGGATAGGTATACTGAGTCCAAGTATAAGATTGACCGTCATTGTTAACCACCAGCCAGTCCTCAGGCGGGAACGTTCCTTCGAAACCCTCTTTTAAGATCGTGTCAGGAGCTGCCTTTCCTGTCTCCTCGATGTTTATTCCGAATACCAGATGTCCATTACCGGTGTTGCCGATGGTCATGGTGGTATCCTTGGTATAACCCGCATAAATTCCAACATAGAAGCTATCCGGGTCCACATCGATGTCAGGATCCGGACCCACCTGCAGATAAACCCTGTAGGTGGCATAAGGCTGGAAATCCGGATCGTTGCTGTAAATCTCAAGCTCAGCCAGATAACTGCCCGCATAAAGGTCGGTGCAATCTATGGCCAGATCGATGGCTGCGTCAGGATCACCAGGAGCCACTGTGCCCGCATCCGGAGAAACGGAAAGCCAGGGCGCACCTTCAACGATATTGAAGATCAAAGAGGCCGCTCCGGCATTGCCGATATTTAAGGTCTGATGCTGGACCCCCTCACCTTCGTTGCAAGTGGTGGCTATGCTGTCCGGCGATAAGGTCATATCAGGAACCAGTACGGTCATGTGAGCTGGAATCGTATCCACAGCCTTGAGGGCATTGCTGGTGATCAGGAAGGCACCATAGAATTCTCCGGCCAATATGCCGGTGGCATCAAAGGTTACCTCAATGGTGTCGGTCTCGCCGGGCGGAACCGTGCCCATCTCAGGGCTGAAGACCAGCCAGGCTGGCGCCGCAGAAAATCTGATGGCTAATTCGTCATGCATATACTCAGCATTAAACACCACCTCCAGACCATCTGTTCCATCCTCATTCTCAATCCCTATGGTGGCTTCATCCAGACGATCACCAGTCATTGTCTTATACTGGTAAATGATCTTGCCACTGGGATAAAGGATGGCTTCCATAGTATACAGGCAGGTATCACAACCGTATCTCATCACACCATCATATTCGATGATCAGCCGGCTGCCATCGTTGTAGTAGTAGATATAGCCTTGTCCGCCACTTCCTCCAATCGGTTTCAAATCATCCCAGAACAGAGCCAGAAGGTTCTCTGGACCGGTGGGATCCGGGATGGTGTCATTGGTGATGGTAGTTAACGTGCTGGTGAAGCTCATAAATCCATTGGAGCAGATGTAGAAGGAGTCGAAGTCATTGCCGTAGAAGCTGAAGGTAAATCCGATGGGGAAAGGACCCTGGTTGTCATCATCGCCTAAAGTCAGCTCGGTTCCTACGCTGTTGATCTCCACCCAACTATAGGTGGGACCACCCGGCTCGTCTGAGTCGACCCAGCGATAACCGAAAGCGTCCGGTCCACCAGTGCCTTTGCTTGGCGGAATTCCCCGACGGGTATCTTCCGCACCTTTTTTCTCGCAATCTGCCCATTGCTCCACATCCACTTTATGAGGTCTGGTAGCCGGCTCACCGGTATAGATCGCTTTCCCTTCCCACTCTTCGGTCTCGATGGTGTAGTCTAAATCTCCATTACCGGTGTTGCTGATGAACATGGAGGTGTCCTTGGTGCTATTTCCCTCCACTCCAACCGCAAACGAGTCCGGAGATATGGATATCTCGGGAATCAACCGCACGTAGAGATGAACTGGAACTAAAGCGGTGTCTCCATCCTGTTTCTCTCCAGAATTGGAGATTATTTTCACGGTGTTGTAATAATGTCCATCCAGACCAGCGGTGTTGAAGCCTAAGGTGATGGTATCCTCTTCACCGCCAAGTGCCGAGCCGGAGGTGGGGTCAACTGAAAGCCAGCCCACCGCGGTTTCAAGCTCGATTGAATAGTCAAGCTGTCCACCACCTACGTTTCCGATATACATATAGACGTCAAAAAAGCTATCCGGGAAGGATTCCTCATAAATGCTGTCCGGACGGACCGCAATCTGGGTGGGGTAATAAGGACCAGATACATCATCGATCACCATGGCTAACGCATCGTAAGAGATGCAATGGAAAGCGATATAGATGTCCTGTCCGTCATAGGCAGAGAGGTCAACGACTTTCTCAGCCCAATCAGTGGAGTTGCCCGTGACCTGATCCACCACCGTGTAAGCACTGGTATCTGAAACGTCAGGATCGGTGGAGACCCTGATAAGGCATTCCTCCGTGTATGAAGTCGATCCTGCTCGCCACCAGAACTTCAGCTTATCCCCATCCACAGCTTTAAGTCTGGGAGTGATAAGCCAGTCATCGTTCGGCAGATCGTAAGAGACACGTGCGCAGGCAGGCTCGGAATGATAATAGGACGTATATCGCAGCCACGCATCGCCTCCGTCAAAGTTATAAGCCGTCCAGCCTGGAGGCGGGAAGGTTGTCCCGGTAAACGACTCAACCAGTCCACCTGCTCGAATCACTGTCACCTGCTGCGTGAGGGTATCGTTTTCTGGCATCCCATCACCGGCAAGCTCAGTCCATACCTTGACGGTATAACTGCAAAGGGTGTCAGGCGCAAGCCAGTCAGGACTAAAAGTTATTTGCTCGGTGTCAGTCGGGTCCAGACTAAGGCTGGTTACCTCATCATAATCTGTATAGACGTAACCCAAGGGACCCTCAATCTTAAGCTTTACCGGAACGCCCGCGCTGACTGTCTGACCACCTAAGTTTTGGACCGTAGCTTTAATGGTCGTGCTGGAGCCTGTCTCGACCATGTCGGGCACGTCATCTATGGAGATGGTCGCCATGTCGGCTGCCGGCACGTAGATAGGCGGAAGCAGAACGTCATCCACGTGAACGTAGGGTCCTCCAGTCGCCTGATAGTGGAAAGCCACGTAGATCAGGCCTTTACCTCCGCCAAGAGCATAACCACTTAAATCCACCGTTTTCTCTACATAGTCATAGGTGAGGGCATCGGTGTGGAAACTATCCACGGCGACAAAATCGCTGGTATCGCTCGTCCCAGTGGAGACCTCGACGAAGACCCAGTCATCATCGTAGCCGGAGTAATATCTCCGGATCCAATAGCGTAGTTCGTCACCCTTAGCAGAAATGTCCGATTTGTCACCCTTAACAGACTTAGCAGAAACCTCCAACTTGGGTGTAATCAGCCAGTGAGAACCAGAGGTATAGGCACATCTGGCTGAGGCCGACCCAGTATGAGGATAGGATGTGGTTCGGAACCAACCGCTTCCTGCTGTGTGCACCTCGGTCCAGTCCTCTGGTGGGAATGTGGTATTCTCGAAGCCCTCGATGGTGTACCCTTCCGGATATCCAGTTACACTGATGGAAAGGGTGTCATTGCTCGGATCGTCATCTGCCTTGGCAAGAGCAGTCCACACCTTGATGGTGTATCCAGCCACGGTGTTGGGAACTGTCCAGTCAGGGTCAAATGTGATCAGCTCAGTGTCGTCCTGATTTAAGCTGCCGGTATATTCAATGTCGGTGTAGGTGTAACTGCCACCGTCGGTTATCTCCAGATGCACAGGAACACTGCTTTGCGTGTTTGACCCGATGTTCTTAACCGTAGCCTGCACCGAAACCGAGCTGTTCCCTTCTACGCCTTCACCATCGGAGGGGTTATCGATGGAGATGGTAGCCATATCATTGGCTGGCACCCAAACCGACGGGAAATACACATCATCTAAGTATAGATACCAGTAATCCGAATTCCCATAATATCTGTGGAAGGCGACGTAGAAGTCTCCTTTATAACTGCTGAGGTCAATCTTGCCCTCAAGGTAGGTTGTGCTGGTGATATTTTGATAATCAGCCAGAATGGTAGTGTAACCGAAGGTATCAGCTTGGGTTGCAGAAGTCGACAACCTGACAAAAAAGGAGGTGGGTTGACTAGTGCTCTCTGACCGATACCAGAACTTCAGAGTATCTCCGGTTACTGCTGTAAGGCGTGGTGTGAATAGCCAGGCATTCTGACCTCTTGCACGAGCCTTATAGGAACCTGTATGAGCAGATCCAGAAGACCGAGCCCAGTCGTTAGTTCCAGGACCCATGTCCCAACCTTCAGGCGGAAATGTGGTACCTTCGAAGCTTTCGTCCAAGGGTCCGGCCCTTCCTTGAGATGGTAAGACGTACGCACTTCCTAAGAAGAGCGCCATGATCATTGGTAGAATGATCAAAAGTTTACTTTTTTTCATGTTACTTCCTCCTGTGTAAAAACATAGTCGCGATCTTTTCCTCACTTCACAACTCCCCCTCTATAAAGAGCCTAAGAACCTAAGATAGCAATTGTTCAGATTTTATACTCGATAAATGCTCCTTTCAACTATATCGGTTAAAAATTCTTGGTTTTCACATTCATTACCACATATCCTCACTTTGGATTTTAATAACTTAGAGTGAAGCTGGAAAGGAATATACAAAAAGAGACAGACTAATTCCTTTCAGAAACTAACAAATTTCTTTTCAGTCTGCCTTCTCTTCTTTGGAAGGAGTAAACCTATACTTTTTTACAATTACTTTTACTTTTGCTACAAAGGCTCTTTTCAATTCTAATATACAATGTATTTCCTACTTGTCAAGAGAAAAATTGCATATTTTTAAACTTTTTTTGGCAATACAGGATAGAAATTGTCGACTAAACCGCTTTTTGTTTGGCATTTAACTGTGCCCTGAATCCTTCCTATCCTCCATCAAAGAGGGAATGAGAGTAGGGATCGGATTCATCTTTCGGATGAATCTGATCTAAAAAACTTTTTGGCAAAGATTGCAGTTTGAGCCACTCGCAAGCTCTTAGAAGGTAAACACTTCCCATTAAGTGCGCCGATTGGTGCCAGCCCGGTTGAGCAAGATTGAATAGAATATTCCGATCAGATTGCCTGCTTTCCCTTTTAGCTGATCAGATGCGCAGGATAATCCCACCTATGCGGGTTAGAGAAACCATCCCCCAGCGAAGATTCTGCTCAAAAAGCAGGAAAATTGATATGCCTGGTTCAGGGTGAGGGCACCCCGAACTACCTGTAGAAAGTTCCTCCTCTGATGTTGTTGCGGGGTATCCTTACTCCTCCCCGCAACATGCAGAATCTATGATAAGGACACCTAAACCCAAGTTCATGACAGAAAGGAGAACCGGGCTAAGATTTGCCTTGCCTGTTCTATCTAAACATGCTAAATTATAAGCGAAGACTCGATTTTCCCGCTTGTTTTTCATCCAGTCAAATAGGTGAAGCTTTATGGAAAAAAGCTACCCAAAATTTCGGGATGATCTGATCATCAGCCAGCAGGAGTTTGAAAAGGTCACCTATTATGTGATAAAGGATCCCATCACCCAGAAGTTCTTTCGCATAAAGGAGTTCGAGTATTTCATCACTCAAAATCTTGATGGAGAAACCCCGCCTGAGCAGATAACTGAAAAATTTGGGAAGCATTTCAATATTAGACTTCCTTCAGATACTCTGGATAAATTTATCCAGCGCTTAGAGAGCCTGGGATTCTTAGAAAGCGAGATATCCGAACGAGAACTTGCCCGACTCCAATACCAGAAAAGGACTTTTCCGGGAAAGCTCCTTTTCATAAAGCTAAAAGGATTCGACCCGGACAGGCTTTTGAATAAAATAATAAGATTTACCAGATTTATTTTCACCCCCTACTTTTTGGTCTTTTCTTTACTTGTCGTCTTTCTGGCAACACTCATCACCATCCTCAGCTGGGGGGATTTGGGATATAGCTTCACCGGGATTTTTAAGATCGCCACCATCTTCAAGGTCTGGATAGCTTTACTTTTAGTGGTGGTCTTGCACGAATTCGCCCATGCCTTAACCTGTAAATACTTCGGGGGAGAGGTGCACGAGATGGGCTTTCTTTTACTTTATTTCCAGCCCTGTTTTTTCTGCAATGTGAGCGATGCTTACCTCTTTAAAGAGAAATCGAAAAAATTATGGGTCACCTTTGCCGGGGCATATTGCCAGATATTTGTGTGGGCGGTTGCCACCATCTTGTGGAGAATCACTGCACTGGATACTCACCTTTCCAGTCTCCTTTTCGTGGTAGTCATCATTTCCGGGATAACCGTCCTTTTCAACTTCAATCCCCTGATAAAACTGGATGGCTACTATCTTTTAACCGATTATGTGGAGATCCCCAATTTAAGAGGAAAGGCATTCGGATATATCTCGGCGCTCTTAAAGAAAAGATTTCTGAAACAGCGGGAGTTAAAGATTGAAGCCTCCTCCAGAGCAAGAAAAGTATATCTCTGGTACGGAACTCTTTCTCTTCTGTATTCGGCTCTTTTGCTCTCCTTCATCTTCGTCAAGGTGGAGCGTTTTTTAGTTACACAGCTGGGTGGGTTCGGATTTATCTTGTTTTTGCTTTTGATTTTTCTTATTTTAAAACAGCCTGCCAGAGTGGTGCTGGCAGGAATATCTCAATTCCTTTTTATGAAAAAGGAAAAACTGATGATGCCCAAAAAGATTATAATTTATTCTGCCATAATTGTAGGGGTGGTGCTGGCATTGTTTTTGGTAAAGATGGAGCTGAAGATAGGCAGTCCCTGCGAGATACAGGCTTTAGAATACTTTACCCTTCGAAGCTCACCAGACGGCACCGTAACCTCGGAGCTATTTCAGGGGGGAAGCCAGGAAAAAAAATCGGTGAGTCTTTTGAGACTTTTTGCTGACGATTACACCAGTTTGAATCTGGTAACCAGGGTAAAGGAGGGTCAGAAGGTGGAGAAAGGAGAGAGGGTAGCAGAGCTTTCCTCTCCCTCCTATCTTTCCGATTTAGCCCAGACAAAAGCGGCTTTAAAAAAAGCTGAAGAATATTTGGTCTTGCTTCAAAAAGGCGCCCGAAAGGAGGAAGTCCAGCAGGCAAAGGACAAGAGGGCTCAAATTCAAAGTGAGCTTAAGCTCAAAGAAAAGGAGCTTTCCAGACTTTCCGACCTTCATCAAAAAAATCTAATCAGCAATCAGGAGTTGGAAAAAGCTCAGACTGAGGTTTCGGTACTGGCAAATCAACTCAAGATTGCCAAAAATGAGTTGAAAATTATGAGAAATGGAGCTAGAGAAGAGGAGCTTTCCATGGCCCAAGCAGAGATAAAAAAGCTGGAGGCAAAACTTGAGTTTCTGGAAGGTCAAATCTCCGCCTCCCAGATAAAAAGCCCCATCCGGGGAGTGGTCACCTCCTTAAGCTCTGGTGGAAATCTTTTAAGCATCGCCAACTTAGACACTATACGGGTTTTGATTAAAGTGTCGGAAAAGGATTTAGACGTACTACAGGAAGGGCTTCGGGTTAAGCTGAAAGTTAGAAGTTATCCCTTTCTCTCTTTCTGGGGAAAGGTGGCAAAGATTTCACAGATAGCAGATGCCCAGGGACCAAAAAAAATCTTTCCAGTTACTTGCAAAATCGAAAATTCTGTCAGAGACAGATCCCCCGCCAAAGGCGGGGCAGGCGCCTCTGGCGGAAAAGATTATCTTTTAAAGCCGGGCATGTCTGGATATGCCAAAGTTTTCTGTGGCAAGATGAAACTGGTCTCTCTTTTGACCAGGAGGATCGTCCGTTATCTGAGAGTGGAGGTATGGTCCTGGTGGTAGAAGAGAGAAAATTTGAAAAGATCAATAAACCCTTGTTTGAAGGAGAGTTCAGAGGGAAAAATTCTTTCCGAGATCATGAAAATCATTCAAAAAGCCGTATAATTGGGAAAAAAGAGACTTGAAACCTTTAAGATAAGGAGCGTCAGATGAAATCCTTGCGAATCATCCTGGCAGTGGCATTATTAGTTCTGGTAGGAATTGCCGCCTGGGGAGAGATGCCCGAAAAACCTCGATTTTTCGCGGGCACCTATAAAATGACCGCCAAAATCCATCTTAAGACTGAATATCGTATGTATGATAGCGCGGTGGCAATACTGGAAGAAGGAGTACACTTTTATCCGGATGATGCGGAAATGCATTTCCTTCTGGGAAAGGCTTATTATTATAAGGATAATTATCGGAGTATGGGAGAGCAATTTGCCAAAGCGGAAAGCCTGAAAAGTAAAAAAGCCAAATGGATGGATGATCTTAATACAATGCGAAAAGAAAAATGGAGACAGGTATTCAATGAAGGAGCCCAGGCTTTCAATGAGAGGGATTTTGACACAGCTTTAGACAAGTTTGTCACCTGCACTATACTCGATCCCTCCAACGTCGGTGCTTTCTTAAACATCGGAATAGCTTACACCATGAAGGGACAATATGAAGAAGCACTTAAATCTTTAGAAGCTGGGCTTAAGTTAGAACCGGATAATACCATGTTGTTAAGAGGCTATGCCGACGCCCTGTTTTATTCGGGGAAACAAAAGGAGGCTTTGGCCGGCTATGATAAAATCCTAAAAAAAGAGCCGAATAACGTGGAGGTGCTGATCAATGTCGTCTCCATTTACAGCAATGCCCAAGACTTCGATCAGGCTCTTTTGTATTCTGAGAAATTGATTACCGCAGACACCACTTATAAGGACGGTCATTTCAATATGGGAACTATTTATCTGCAGAAGATCATACAGATGAACATAGCTCTTGATTCGTTGAAGGACGAATCTGGAGAATATCTAAAAGACGAAAAATCAAGTGCGAGATTAGAAGAGCTAACTCAGAGGAAGAATGATCTTCTCGTTTCGGCTCAAGCCTCCTTTGAGAAGGTTCTAAAACTTGATACCACAGATACCGAAGCTCAAGTTTATCTTGCTGAAGTTTATCAGGAGCAGGAGAATTTTGATCAAGCTATGAAGATTTTAGAACCTTTAGTCCAAAAAGACAGCACAAATTGCAGTGCCTTGGAGCAACTGGCAATTATCTATGCGAAAAAAGGTATGGGCGATAAGGCTAAAGAGGCCTGGCAGAAAGCTCAGGATTGTTATGAAAGTCAGAAATAGGAAAGGTCAATTAAAACCCCTTGGGGCATAAGGCACTTTAAGCCGGAAGGCGGGTGAAGCTGAAGCTTCACCCCTACGCTTTTATGTAGCGGAAATTCGTATGAATGCTTCGCACCTTCAGGTTTCCATGATGTAAGGCAAACTTGGAAAGTTTCACTTCTGGCGAAACAATTTCAATCTACCCATTCAATTCACGATTTCCCTTATGTAGCAGGTTGCAGTAAGTATGAACCAACTTGCATAGAGTGGTGGCATTGTATCCCACCCTATCTTTATCCAATTTTTAAGCCGAAAAGAGCATCTTTAAATCCTCTGTGATTTAACCTCAGTATCTCTTTATCTTTTAATCGATTCCCGCTCTGACAGCATTGAGGAGTGATATATCTTTCTCCTTATTTGGTCCTTTTTTCCCTTTAAAGCTAAAGCATTTCAGCGGCATATATTTTGCTTTAAATAAAGATAGAAAAAACAAGGAGGTAAGATTATCGACTGATTGATAAGGAGGCAGAAATGCAATGCTTCTTTTATGGAACGACCCGAGACAAAAATAGTGAGGATGGCCATAAGGGAGTGGTTTCCTTTTCCATTCCCGACTTAGGAATCGTCTTCCGGGCTCAATTTAAAGGCACCCCGGTCGAATGTGAGTATGCCAGTCTTTTGGCACTCTTAGAGTTTATTGAGATCAATCCACATCTGTTTCAGAACAAAACCGTGGAGATATTTGGCGATAGTTTTGTGGTGGTTAATCAGGTAAATCTACAGATGGTTTGCAACAAGGATCTGGAGTCTTATCGAAATATGGCTTTAGTTTACAAAAAGAAGATTCCCTATAGTTTGAACTGGATTCCCCAAAATGAAAATCCGGCTCAAAATGAACTTTCTCTGAGATAGACAATCCTCCTTCATCCCCTTCAGGGTGAACCCTTCAGGGTGAACCCTTCTGCCAAAGAGAGCCTCCACCGTCCCCCGGAGGCTCTTTTTTATTGACAAGCATATTTCAATTGGCTAATTTTAAAACAACAGCTCCCAACAGGGAATAAGACCCTGGGCAAAAAAATATGGAAAAGAAAATCACATACCTTCAGTGGTTAAACAGACTTAATGCCGATTACAAGGATTCTGCGGAAAAGGTGGAGTCATTATATCACTTCACCGGGGACGAAGATTTTTTGAAGGAGGAAGCCTGGAAGAGGATTGCCTCCCTTCTGGTGCCTGATAATTTAAAAAGCTTCAATCTGGATCTTTTGTATGGTGCGGAGATCAGCGCGGACCAGATCATAAACAAAGCCTGCATCTCCCCCATCAATGCAAAGAGGCGAGTGGTGGTGGTGTTTGACATACACAAGCTCTCCCCCTTCTCCAAAGATGTGCTGTTATCATTCTTACCCAAACTTCCTGATTCTGTCTGCCTTATTCTCCTTTCCCCCAAGATTACCTCCCAGGCAAAATTTTACAAAGCTTTGGAAAAGCTTACCACCACCGTGGAGTTCCCCAGATTGTGGGAAAATCGGACTTCAGACTGGATCACAAACAGGATAAAAGAACAGGGGAAAAAAATTGAAAGAAACGCTGTTCAGATACTGCAAAATCTGGTGGGAAACAATCTATCCGAATTAGCTAAAGAGATAGACAAACTGGTAACCTATATTGGAGAAAGGGATAGCATAACCTCATCCGACGTGGAAGAAGTGGCGGGTCTGTCTCGAACTCACACCGTTTTTCAGTTAGTTGATTCCATCGGGGAGAGGGATTGTAAAAACTCACTTTTGATCTTGAGGAATCTGATTTTAGCCGACGAAAAACCAGGGGGAATAATCTTTTGGCTGACCGAACATTTAGAAAGGCTCATTCAAACCAAAGAATTTCCTTCTGGCTCCGGCAAGTCTCTTGCAGCCTTTCTTAAGACGAAGCCATTTATAGCATCCAAATGTCAGAAGCAAGCACCGAATTTCAGCCTGGAGGAATTGGAAAAAGGATTGAACCTTTTATATCAAACTGATGTTGATCTGAAGTCTAATCTAATGCCGGATAAGATCCTCATGGAGCTTCTGGTATATAATCTGTGTCACCTGTGAAGAAGAAATTCATGTAGAGACAAGGCTTGCTTGGCACAGTTCGTCTTGAGCTTAATGTCGAAGGACCGAACAGGCAACACGAGCTATCCCTGTCCGAATTGCGGACAGCCACAAGGACTGTCCCTATGGCTGGAGAAAAGAAAACCAAGGGAACTGGATAGCGTAGGGACAGGGCTTGTCCTTCAGGATGAATCCTTCAGGATGAATCCCTGTCCTAACCTTTTCACCCCCTATCCCTCTCTCCGTTTCATGTCGAAGATCCCGCCATTGGCGGTGGTTAAAAATCCCGCCAAAGGCGGGGGAGAGGGGGAACAAAAGGGGGGAGGCAAAAAAATTTGGGAATAATTTTTAAGCTAATCTGTATTCTATCAGGTGGTAGTGTAGATGGGCAAAAGTGAAGGGCAAGTGCTTTTCAATCAACAAAACGACGATGAACTGATCTTAAAAGCTCAGAAAGGGGACTCATATTCTTTTGATCTTCTGGTAAAGCGATACCAGAAAAAGATCTATTTTTTGGCTTATCGAATGGTTAAAAATCATGACGCCGCAGATGACATAGCCCAGGAGACCTTTATCAATGCCTATTTTGCCATCAAATCGTTTAAGATCGGTTATAATTTTTTTACCTGGCTATACCGGATATGTATGAATTTGAGCATAAATTTCTTAAAGCGCCAGAAGCTTGTGATTCCGGAAAGCCAATTTGCCCAGACGGGCAAGCGTCCGCTTGAAGAAGAGGTAAGCCCGTTGGAGAGAGAAGCTACCAGAGCGGATCCTTCAGATCATTTAGCCTTAAAGGAGTTGGAGAATAAGATAGAAAAGGCTTTGGATTCGCTTCCACCAAAGTATAAGGCTGTGCTGGTATTGAGGATATATGAGGATTTAAGCTACGAGGAGATTGCCAAGACCTTGAAAATATCTTTGGGAACGGTAATGTCCCGGCTTTTCAGAGCCAGGGAAAAGATGCAGCAGGAGTTGAAAGAATATAAGGAGTGATTAAGTTGAGATGCGAAAAATTTGATAAACTGATTTATCTTTTTCTGGATGGGAGGCTGAACCAAAGCGAAACAGAGGAACTTAAAAAGCATCTTTCCGAATGCAAAAGATGTCAGGAGAGGTTATCCTTTTTAGAATCGGTGGAGGGAAGAGCAAGAAAAATTGAAGCAGAAGAGCCCTCCCAGGAATACTGGGATACCTTCTCCAGTCGGGTAAGGGAGAAAATCATTGCTCGAAAAGAAAGATCGCCCGTCTTTGGTTTGAAGAAAGCTTTTGAGAATATCTTTTCGTTCTCGCCGTTTAAAATCAAGGTCGCCGCCGGTGTGGTATCGGTGACACTGGTCTTTATCGTCGGAAAACTGTATGTGGATTACCGGGGACAGGAGATACTTCCCTCAAAAACAGTTACTCAAACCGAAGAGCAACCACAACTTGATATAATGGAAATGGAAAAGAAGGAAGGATTCCCAGTAGAACAAGGCAGAAGGAAAATAAGATCTATCTCTGAGAAGCCTGAGATGAAAAGAGAACCTGCCACTACTGTTCAGCAGGAAGGAAAAGCCATTCCCCCAAAGAGAGAAGGAGTCGAAAAAGAGGCTTTGCTAAAAAAAGAGAAAATTACCGCTCAGCCGAAGGTGGCGGAAGAAAAAACAGTGCCTGCTTATGCACCGACTTTGGAGGATCAAACCCTTGCAGAACCCGAAAAATCGCCAAAAGAGCCTATCGTCTCTCCGGATATAAAGCAAATTGGAGCGGGTGTAGAAAAAGAAGCCGAGGAGACGCTGATCGGAAAAATGGCTGGTCCAGAACGGGTGACTCACAAAGCCGAAGAGCCGCCGCAGGAGGGGAAACTCGAAGAAATTTTAGCCCCGCAGGTTGGTTTTGTTGGCTTCCGAGCCCCTTTGCCGATTGCTGGTTACTCCGTGAACGGCAATTCAATTCCCGACCTACGAGAGGCTGACACACTAATGCATGCGGACACGCTAATCAGAGTGATACAAGTCTGGAGAGCACATATCAAGAAAAACCCCATCGACTCGTTGTCCAAACAAGGATATCTGCAGATAGCAACCGCATACTACCTTCTGGCAAAGCTTAGCCAGGATACCACACTCATTTCCGAAGGTTTAAAACTTATGGAAGAATATCTTGAGCAGATCAAAGATCCGACAGTCAAGGACAATTTAAGTAACAGAATTGAAAAAATAAAGGCATTGAGGCAAAGATGAAAATTTTTTAGGAATATTTCTTTTCATGACTTGTATAAAGGATGACAGTAGGCAGTAGGCAGTAAACTTTAAACCTTAAACCTTAAACGCCTTTTTTGAAAAGGAGATCAGTCATGAAAAGAATACTTGGCACAAGCCTGATTCTGGTGGTCTTCTTCAGCAAAGTTGCGCTGGCTGACGGTTTCATCATTCCCATGCCACCGCATCCTGACAAGCCCTTTCCCCCTAATCTGTCCATAAAATATCATCATGTGGACATAAAGATCCACAACCAGGTTGCTCAGACAGCAGTAGATCAGGTTTTCATAAACAACTATCATCGTGACATCGAGGGGACTTACATCTTTCCCATACCGGTGGATGCTTCCATCTCCAAGTTCTCTATGTTCGTGGGAGGCGAAGAGATCAAAGGGAAAATCTTGGATAAAAATGAAGCCCGAAGAATCTATCAAGACATCGTTCGCAGAAAAAAAGACCCCGCCCTTTTAGAGTATTTCAAGGATGGAATGTTTAAAGCATCAGTCTATCCTATTCCGGCTCATGGGCAGACCCGCATCAAACTCTATTATTCTGAAGTTCTTAAGTTAGACGGAGGAATATGCGGCTATCATTATACCTTAAACACGGAGAAATTCTCCAAAGACCCCTTGCAGAGCGTGAAGCTCACCGTTAACATAGATTCGAAAACGCCCATTAAAAGCATCTACTCGCCTTCGCATAATATTAAAATTGAAAAGGAAAACGATCACCATGCTAAGATAACCTACGTGGAGGAAAATACCCGCCCGGATAAGGATTTCTTCCTTTATTATACCGTTTCAGAGAAGGACATCGGTTTTTCTCTTCTCCCCTTTGAAGATGAAGAACATCAGGGTTATTTTTTGGCTATGATTTCTCCCCAGGTGAAGGTTCCCGCGGATAAGACTTCCAGCAAGAACATTATCTTCCTTCTCGACACCTCGGGGAGCATGAAAGGAGAGAAGATAAAACAAGCCAAAGGTGCTTTGTCTTTCTGCTTGAACAGCCTGAATGAGGGAGATCGGTTCAACCTAATCGATTTCGATGATCAGATCAACGGCTTTAAAAGTGGCTTGGTTCGGGCAAAGCAGGAGAATATCTCAGAAGCTCTCAGCTTTGTGGACAGGTGTGAGGCAGACGGGGGGACCAACATAAATGATGCCCTCCTCACCGGTCTGGAGCAAATCGAAGATGCCAGCGGAGCTTCTTTCATTATCTTTTTGACCGACGGTCTGCCTACAGTAGGGCAGACAGATATAAACACCATTCTGAAAAATGTGAAGGGAGCGAATCAATCCTCAACCAGGATATTTGTATTTGGAGTGGGCTATGACGTGAACACCCGTCTTTTGGATCGGCTGGCTCAGGATAATCACGCCACCTCCGATTACGTCCGCCCATCTGAGGATATCGAGGTAAAGGTCTCCAGCTTCTACAAGAAGGTGTCTCATCCCATTCTAACGGATATTAAGCTTTTGTTTAGCAATGTGGAAGTTTATGATCTCTATCCCCAAGAGCTTCCTGACATCTTCAAGGGTTCGCAACTTCTGGTGCTGGGCAAATACAAAAATGGTGGTCATGATAGAGTGACGTTGACTGGATCTACCCGGGGGAGCACCCGGAAATTCACCTATGAGGTAAGTTTTTCACCTAACCATAAAAACGACTTCATCCCCCGGCTCTGGGCAACCAGAAGGATCGGATATTTGATCGATCAAATAAGGCTTCATGGTCACAGCCAGGAACTGGTGGATGAGGTGGTGAGACTATCCAAAAAATATGGTATTATCACTGAATATACCTCCTTTCTGGTGGATGCGGATTATAAATTGGCGGCTCACGAGTTAGCGCCCCAGGCGGCAGAGAACTTAATAGGGAGATTCAAGAAGCGAGTAGGGGAAGGAGCAGTGCGTCAAGCCAAAGCTTTAAGAACAATTAGTGAGGCGGCGCAAGCTCCTCAAATCTATATAGATGCCGAAGGGAGAGAGCAAAGAATAACTAAGATAGCTCAGATTGGCAACAGGACGTTTTTCAACAAAAACGGGCTCTGGGTGGACTCAGAATATGAGGGCAAAATCGAGGCGATAAAAGTGAAAAACCTCTCAGAAGCGTATTTCGAGCTTTTGAGCAAGGTCCCCCAGGTGGGAAGATTCTTTGCTTTGGGAGATGAGGTCATTTTCCTGCTACACGGCAAAGCCATCCACATCTCCGATGAGGGAAAGAGCGACTTCACCCCATCCGAATTGAAATCGCTTCTCTCCTGGTAGCATCACCGAATCAATTGACCTGTTAGAAAACGGGCGGCGTATTGACCGCCCGTTTTTTTGCTCCTTGAAGCATGTTTGAGCGCGTAGCAGAGGCTTTACACTTCGTCCTGCCCTTCGGTCCTGAGACCTCAGGGTCGAAGGAAGACTCAGTGTCGAAGGATGCCGCTGTGCCCCGCCAAAGGCGGTGGTTGAAAATCCCGCCAAAGGCGGGGCTACACGAAAGGAACTTTGTCGAACAGGTCTTCGACCCATGGCTGGCAGGCATGTTCGACCTACAGGATTCATGAACAGCGGACGGGAATTATTCTTCCGTCCGTTTTTCTTACCTTTGCCAAAGGAGTGATAATAACAATGGTAGCCGCATGCTTCAGCCTGCGATAAGCCACTACAAAATCCGTTTATGGAGCCTGAAGGTTTCCTCTACATTTCAACGTGAAGAATCGAAGAAACAAAAAAGGGCAGGAGATTATATCTCCTGCCCTCTCTCATCCGTTTTATCCGTCCAGACGGACGCCCCCAGACGGGGGCTCGTCTGAGCCCGTCTGGGCGTTCAATCCTTCAGGCAAAGCCTTCAGGACGAGTCCGTTTGACCGATTTGTCCGTTCTATCCGCTTAATCCTACAGGCAAAGCCTTCAGGACGAGTCCGTTGACCAATCCGTTGACCTATTTAAGAAGCAACATCTTCTTCATATCCGCAAACTCTCCCGCCTGCATCCGGTAAAAGTAGATGCCGCTTGAGACCGGGTTTTGATTCTCATCCTTGCCGTCCCAATCCGCAACATAAAACCCGGGCTTCATATCCTCATCCACCAGAATTCTCACCTTCTGCCCTACGATATTGAAGATCTCGATCTTCACGTGAGCCGACTTACAAAGGCTGAACTGGAAACTTGTGGTGGGATTGAAGGGATTGGGATAGTTCTGAGAGAGGGAAAACTCAGAGGGTCTGCTATCCTCAGAATCCCTGATTTCCCTGACATCCACTGGTTTGCGAAGATTGAAACATACCTTGTAAGAAGCAGGATCATGCGGACTCCCCAGCCTGGGTATCTTTGAAACGCCGTACCCATTTGAATCCAAAACAGTCCAAGCCAGACGGCTTAAAGGCGGCCACAAGCAGGTATCTATACAAATCTGCATGGAGTCTTCCACTTTAAAGGTCATGGTAGCAAGCAAGACCTTGCTCCCCTCCCACCAGAATTGATCTTCCGACCCAGTGGGAAAAAGGTTCAGCCAGAAATGAGGCGGGACAAAGGCAGAATCTTGTCCATTAGGCGGCCAAGTAGGCCGATAAACCCAACAGCTGTCACTTTTCATTTCTATGATTCTTGTATCCCATTCCCTTCCTGAAAAGTCTTCGGCCAGATCCATCATCCGGCTGATTACGGTATCCCCCTCAGATATTACAAGATGACGGAAGATGCTCCGCTCAAGGTGGGGATAGGGATATAGGTTGGTGTTATTCCAATATGCACTCAGGCTGCAATACTTGGATGGATTACTGCGAGTATAGCATAAAGGAATAGTGAAGCCTCCAATCGAATCCATAGTGTCTGCCACATCGTTGGTGACATAGATGGGGACTCGAACAAAATAAGGACCTTCGCTCTCTAATAGGGTATCCGCAGGCCAGGGCTCCACATACATGGTGTCACATTCGCCTCGATCATTCGAATCCGCTTCACAAACGCCCCAGGCAGTATTCCCCAACACAAAGAAAATTACAACAATCAGAAATGGAATAACCTTATTCATCATTTCGCTCCTTCAGTCTAAAGTTCCATTATTTACATACGAAACAGATTCATCAAATTACAAGCTGTCTTGTCGAATAGAACTTAGACCCATGGCTGGCAGGCATATTCGACCTATTGATTATGGAAACCTGAAGGTGCGAAGCATTCATACGAATTTCCGCTACATCTGCAAATGCAAAAATGAGCTTACAAAAAGGGCAGGAGATAAAATCTCCTGCCCTCTCTCATCCGTTTTATCCGTCCAGACGGATGCCCCCAGACGGGGGCTCGTCTGAGCCCGTCTGGGCGTTCAATCCTTCAGGCAAAGCCTTTCCTTCGACATCCCGCCGTTGGCGGGAGACGAAGTGCAGGACGAGTCCGTTGACCAATCCGTTGACCTATTTAAGAAGCAACATCTTCTTCATATCCGCAAACTCTCCCGCCTGCATCCGGTAAAAGTAGATGCCGCTTGAGACCGGGTTCTGATTCTCATCCTTGCCGTCCCAATCCGCAACATAAAACCCGGGCTTCATATCCTCATCCACCAGAATTCTCACCTTCTGCCCTACGATATTGAAGATCTCGATCTTCACGTGAGCCGACTTACAAAGGCTGAACTGGAAATTTGTGGCGGGGTTGAAAGGATTGGGATAGTTCTGGGACAGGGAGAACCCAGAGGGTCTGCTCTCATCAGAACCCTGGATTTCTCTGACACCTACAAGCGCAGTATCCACCTTGAAGCAGATGGGCAACTTATGCCTGGGAATGTATGTCTTACCGTCGGCGCGGGTCCATATCAACCTATTGGTGGGAAAGTACCACATGCTGTCGATGCAGATGGTCATGGTATCCTCAACCCGGAAAGTCATGGTAGCCAGAAGCACCCGATCACCTTCCCACCACCGCTGATCCGCACCCCCGGTTGGAATCAAGCTGAGCCAGAAGTGGCTGCTGTCGTCCAAGTTAAGTTCCCTGAAGTCCCATTCCGGGCCGAATAAGTAGGACATTGTCATCATCCGGTTGGGTATGCTATCACCAGGAGAGATTTCCAGATTACGGAAGATGCTCCGGTTAAGGTTGGGCCAGGGAAACAGGTCAGTGGTATTACACGAAACACCCACACTGCAATACTTAGATGGATTTGTATGGGTATAACCAAGAGGAATTATGAAGGCCGCTATCGAATCTACTGCTTCTGTCTGGTCGTGCGTGACCAGCAATTTAACTGTCACAGAAGCTGGAAAGCCGTCCAGACCATTATACTTGTGGGGCAACACATTTAACGTGTCGCACACACCAAGATCAATTGTATCCTGCGGACATTGACCCCAGGAGGATGTGCCAAAACCCAAAAGAAACAACACTAACAGAATTAAAAGGCTCCTTTTCATTTTAACCACTCCTTTGATTTAAAAGTGTTTTTTCTCCCCTTAAAAATTCTTCCCTTTCCTTTACCTGTTCAAATAAACATTTGCAAAAAAGACTCAAGCTACTACCCTGCTATGGATCATTAACTATTTTAAGCTTCTCGACCACCTCCTCGAGAAAAATGTAAGGATGCACTTTTTTTCCTCGACTGTTTTATATAAGAAAAACGTCCAACTTTGTCAATAGAAAAATCAAATTATTTTTAATTTTTTTAAATTTGCCATTTGGGGTCGTCTGTTTATCTGCTCATCAACCGGTCCTGGGCTGGGGGAACCCTTCACCTTTTAATTTCACCATATAATCAGTTAAAAAGCAAACAAAAGCCCCATAATTTGTCCTATGGGTCTAAATCTGAACAATCATTCGGGAGGGAATATAAATCAGGGGAAAATTTGAATTCAGAAGGCTTAACATAAAGTTATGGGATAGCCAAAAGGCTATCCCATAACTTTTCTTATCCTCAAATAACGAGGAAATCACAGCTTTCCCGCTCTGCAGGATTACCAGATGCCAGGACAATTCGGATCTGGCTGTGAACCCGGAGGATAGTTCTTATATAGATAGTTGAGCAGGTGAATGATATCGCCTACGTTAATTACACCATCGCTGTTAACGTCTGCACGGTTCACCGGACCCACAGGTGGCGGCATCGTACCCGGAGGATAGTTCTTATATAGATAGTTGAGCAGGTGAATGATATCACCCACATTAACAATATGATCCCCATTCACGTCTCCGCACAAAATCAAAGGAGTATTCTGCACCCAGACGCGAGCAGTGTCCACATAATCCTGAAGTTGGGTCAGTCCACCGGGAGCCGCAACCTCCACCACGGTGAAGGATGCTCTTGCATTGGGATCAACCCCACCAGCCATCTTCTGAGCTGTGAAGACGTAGGTGCGATCCACAATAGAATCCGGCGTGGGTGGACCATCCTGAATGGTGTTTCCAGGGGTGGAGGCTAACCGATAAAGCTCTCCTTCTTTCCAGCCCCAGGGAGACTGAGGATACAGATAGGTGTTGTTCTTTACGCAGTAACTGCCATAAGGCTCCTCTTCTCCTGACACTCCTCCGCCTCCGTTAGCCAGAGCAATTCCACAGTAGTAATCGTTATATGTCGGATGAGCACCAGTATAGTCCCAACCACGCTGCCAGGCGATGAAGTTCGTAGCGTCGTATCCTCCCCTGTTCCGGCCGTTCTCACTTCCCATGCTATCCCAGGGAGCATCAATGTCCATAGCTACACCAATGTAAGTATCCTGATGTCCAGTGTAGGCAGTCTGATCGGGCCACCAACCTGGAGGATCATGCCGCTCCACTGTCACATACTTGATCACCACATGCTGGCGAGCATCCGTGGCACCGGAATTGAAGAAGACAACCTCCTTGAGCATCTCCCACCACCACCAGGTAGTATCAGCCACCGGCGGATTCAGATCGTGCATGAAGATGTTCCAACTATACAGAACACTGTAGTCACCAAAATCCTCAACGTGAAGCTTCTCCCGAGCACCGCTATGCCGATCATTGTCACCCATCCATCTCCCCACCAGGGTGTCAAGACCCTTGGTGGTGGCTACGATGGTTCCACCCTGGAAGAAAACCTCATGCACCGTGTCCGCTCCTGTTGCACTCTGGAAAGTCCCGATATCGAAAATCCATTCCTGACAGTTGGCATTCACATAAAGCCTCAGCAGTGTATTCTCCAGGGTGTCGTCAGTCTCTTCATCCCGAGGACATTCGTAATAATCATCCACCGCCACTGCCTGAACCGGAAGATAGTCGGTCTTTCCACCAACTCCCTCACTGGTCCACAGAATAACGTTGCCGTCAATAAAGGTATTTTCACATGCTCCGTATCCCTTCACGGTGACAGACACAGGAACCTCGCCTCCGATTGGAATCGATCCACCAGCGCTAACGTCAATGCATGGATCATCACTGCTCACGGTGTAACTGCAACCAGCATTTCCGATGTTCTGCACCTTAAAGGCTAAGTCTCTGGTGCCACCCGGGGGAACCTTCAAAGGAGGTCCATACCAGTGAGCCGGCTCCTCAATAACATAAGTGGTTCGGCATTCAGCAGTAACCTCCCATTCAGTCAGATGCAGATACATCACCGGATTATCAGTCCAGATGCCCTCAGGATGCCATGCCGCACCCGGATCCAGGTCACATATATACTGGATATGCAGATCACCATCGTACATGTTGGTCGCTAAGGAGGGCCACTCCTCGCTCACACAAGCTCCCGGCAGGCAGGAGTCACTATTGGTGCGGGTCAAGTTAAATATTGCTCCCCAGCCTGCTCCACCATCAAAACTACCAGTGCCCCAGAGATCACAGTTGCTGAACCCACGGTCGGCACCCAGATCTAAAGTGTCAGTCTGTGACCAGATGACGAACAGATACACCGAATCGCCTTCCGGATGATACATCGGATTCTTGGCTGCAATAGAGGGCTTGTGAATGTTGGAACAGTTTATCGGTCCGCGAGCACCTGCATACTCGCCGGTGGCAATGTTTGTTATTCCTGCTTTCTCGCTCCAGTGATATAGTCTTGACCAACCCGGAGTATAAGTCCCTCCTCCTGCACCCTCCCAGGTGCCGGTTATCCAAACTATATGCAAGCTGTCCTCATAATCATAACAGGCTGAAACCTCAAAAGCACCCCGCTCGTCCTGACAGCCATAATTGGTGATATTATTAATCACCGGGAGCCCGCTAATTAAGTCCGCACCATTGTTCATGGACTCGATATAAGCTACGTCGTGGTTATAGTCGCAGGGGAGTGCCATACCAACACAGAAGGCCGGCCTCATATAAACGATAGCTACCCTCTTGGAGATCGGCGAGGCTTCCACCGTTGCGGTGATAAAGCAGGTGCTATCTATCAAGCCGATGGGCGCAAAAGAACCTCCAGCATACGTGCCTTGAGGAATCCTGTAGGTCGTAGTTGCTGTTCCCAGGTAGGTCTGGCAGATTAAGGTATCACTTAAGCCAAAATAGCACCGCACATAACCCAGTCGATGTATATCTGCGTTCTCGTGAGTCACGATGTGGATGTAATCTTTATCCTCCACCGGATCATACACCACCGCGGCTTCGGGCCATATTCCATCACCACCAGTAGGAACCTGATCCGGAACGTCCCAGAACTTGGTGAAGAAACCACCACACAGCCCATCGTCTACGGTTAACGCGGTGTTCCACACAGGCGTGCCACTAAGGTGATGAACCGCTACCATTCTTCCATCATTTAGATGATTGGCTCTGCTGTATCCGGGTCTATCAGCTCCCACGCCTGCATTGGTTTGACCAAGGTAATTGTTCATTGGATCCTTGCAATTGAAAGCTATTTGACGCTCAGGAGGATTCACCACCGCACCATACATCCAGGTGAAATGCCGATAGCCATTACTGGTAACGTCGATCATCCGACCTATGGTGCCATTCGCCTGATAGTCGTAATAGGTGTGCCCGATCTGATCATGCTGAATTTTGGTTCCCACATCAGGCGTGATATAATCGCAAGTCGCTTTTGTTCCTCCAGTGGGATACTGGATGGTAGCTTTCGAAGGTGCAAAATATGTCTCTGATTCAATTACAGCGGGCACCCTTAGTTTGGTCCCCTCTGCTTTCTTCTTGTCCACAGCGGCGAAGATACCTACCGAAAAGATATACAGCACAAACAAACAAACTGCAAAAATTACCGCAAATTTCTTTACCATTTTTTGCTCCTTTCAAGCAAATGAAAAAATACTTGAAATAAACTTTAAGAAGACTAACTTCAAAAGCCCCAAAGCAGATTGGTCTTCTGCAACTTGCCTGAGGATGCTCACCTCCTTTCCTCACCATAAAAACCTAAAAAAAGTTTTTGTATCAACGATTTTTAAACTGGTCTGCTTCAAGACAAAATCTTTTAAAAAGATTTTGCCTTAAAGTCTTTCCTTCACCTCCTTCCGATCTCAAAATCCCCAACCAACACGGGAGCTTAAGTTAAAAAGACAAAGAAACTTTAATACGTCTTCCGCCTTCAACACAAGATAAATTTGGACTCTACACCTGTGAAAGGAATTCTGCCAAAGTAAAAGAAAGACTTGCTCCCCCCTGAAAGATAAAGGAAAAATCGACACTGAAGACCTTTTCCCTCGATCTTTTCCGCTATGGCTACTAACCACGTAACTACTATAATAAACGGCACAAATCCCTTTTTGTCAAGTATTTTTTTAGCTTTTGATGATATCTTTTTTCTTTTGCATTCTCTCTGAATATATGAAGATTTGACCCACAGAGACTATGCACTTCTTTGTTATCCCCCTGGAGGTAATACATGTTGTGTTCGCGTAGGGGTGGAGTTTATCTCCACCCCGCCTCTGGCGGGATTATTCGGGCGAAGACCCCGCAAAAAGCGGGACCAGCTTTGCTCGCAATGATGGTGATTCAAGTTTTCAACGGATTCCTGTCCCTTGATCTAAATCTGAACAATCATTCGGGAGGGAATATAAATCAGGGGAGAATTTGAATTCAGCAGGCTTAACATAAAGTTATGGGATAGCCAAAAGGCTATCCCATAACTTTTCTTATCGTGGGGGTGAACCATCACGGTTCACACCTCAAATAACGAGAAAATCACAGCTTTCCCGCTCTGCAGGATTACCAGATGCCAGGACAATTCGGATCTGGCTGTGAACCCGGAGGATAGTTCTTATATAGATAGTTGAGCAGGTGAATGATATCGCCTACGTTAATTACACCATCGCTGTTAACGTCTGCACGGTTCACCGGACCCACAGGTGGCGGCATCGTACCCGGAGGATAGTTCTTATATAGATAGTTGAGCAGGTGAATGATATCACCCACATTAACAATATGATCCCCATTCACGTCTCCGCACAAAATCAAAGGAGTATCCTGCACCCAGACGCGAGCAGTGTCAACATAATCCTGAAGTTGGGTCAGTCCACCGGGAGCCGCAACCTCCACCACGGTGAAGGATGCTCTTGCATCGGGATCAACCCCACCAGCCATCTTCTGAGCTGTGAAGACGTAGGTGCGATCCACAATAGAATCCGGCGTGGGCGGACCATCCTGAATGGTGTTTCCAGGGGTGGCGG
>Ga0315547_1000447_pt1 | contig 41687 bp, 43 predicted proteins | sample SalMarSW160240MG_2_FD_202542 | JGI IMG/M metagenome (GOLD analysis project Ga0315547, IMG submission 202542) | Salt marsh sediment microbial communities from the Plum Island Ecosystem LTER, Massachusetts, United States - Salt Marsh Sediment SW1601-240 ...
GACCTCGTCATCATCACCACCGCGCACACGAACGTTGACTACAAGATGGTTGTCGACCATGCTCCACTCATCCTCGACACCCGCAACGCGACAAAGGGAATCGAATCCTCTAAGGTCGCGCGATTAGGGGTCGGCTCAAAACGAACTCAATGAACTCAACGAACTCAATGAACCCTACGAACCCAACGAAGATTGCTATTCTCGGGGTTGGAAACTGGGGTAGAAATCTGGCCAGAAATTTCTGCGAGATTTTAGGCGAGCAAGATGTAACTATCTGTGATTCGGATAAGGAAAGACTGGAGGCAATGAAGAGAAAATATCCCGGTGTTAAAACAGAGGGGGATTTTGAGAGTTTAGTTTCAAATGAGAAGATTCAAGCGGTCGCAGTCGCAACTCCGGCCGTGACCCATTTTCAGCTAGCCAAAAGAGCGTTACAAGAAGGCAAACATGTATTAGTAGAAAAGCCTCTTGCTATGGAGATCGATGAGGCGGTTGATCTCATCAACTTGGCCAAAGAGAAAAATAAAACCCTGATGGTAGATCATCTCTTGGAATATCATCCCGCGGTAGAGGAGATGAAGAGGAGAATCGATTCCGGCGAGCTGGGCCAGATCTATTATGCCTATGGGCAACGGGTAAATCTAGGTGTGGTGCGAACTAAAGAAAATGCTTTGTGGAGCCTGGGGCCTCACGATATATCCGTGCTGTTGTATCTTTTGGGCGAAGAGCCAAAACGTGTCTCCGCTCATGGAGGTGTCTACTTGCAAAAAGAGGAAAATATCGAAGATGTCGTCTTCCTCGACCTCGAGTTTGCAGGTAGCCTCCGGGCTCATTCCCATCTCAGTTGGCTTGATCCCCACAAGATACGAAAGATGACCGTCGTCGGAGATCGGGAGATGATGGTATTTGACGATATGGAGTCCCGCGACAAGCTTAAGATCTTCGACAAAGGAGCGGAGGAGAAAAATGAGGGGAGGTTTAACGTCCGCTTCGGCGACGTGCACATCCCTAATATCGAGCTGGCAGAACCTTTAAAAAGAATGTGTTTACATTTTCTGGATTGTATTGAAAACGGGAAGAGACCAAGAAGTGACGGTTACGATGGGCTTAGGGTGTTAAAAGTTTTAGATGCCGCCCAGCGATCTCTAGATAGCGGCGGAAAACTGACGATAGTGATGAATTTGGATCTAGAGTAGTGGGGGAAAAGATGGCTGGAGATAAAAGATATTTTGTTCATGAATCCTCCTACACCGATGACGATGTAGAAATCGGTAAGGATACCAAGATCTGGCACTTCTCCCATGTGATGCGAGGATCGGAGATCGGGGAGAGGTGCACCCTAGGCCAAAATGTCCTCGTCGGGCCAAACGTGAAGATCGGGAACAACGTCAAAATTCAGAACAACGTCTCGGTCTACGAAGGGGTCATTCTGGAGGACGACGTCTTCTGCGGGCCAAGCTGTGTGTTCACCAACGACCTGAACCCACGGGCCGCGTACCCCAAGGGGCCGTCCGGCTACATCCAGACGCTCGTCAAGCGCGGAGCGAGCATCGGCGCCAACGCCACGATAGTCTGTGGGTACACCCTTGGCGAGCACGCATTTGTGGGCGCTGGTGCTGTGGTGACCAGGGACGTTCCCGCCTATGCTGTAGTCTATGGCAACCCAGCTCGGATCCACGGTTGGATCTGTGAATGTGGAGAGAAACTAGAGTTTACAAACGATGGAGCCAAATGTGTAAAGTGCGGGAGGAGATATAGGAAGATTGACGAGAGACAGATCGAAAGGGTGTAATATAATCATGAATATTCCATTACTAGATTTAAAGCGTCAATACCAATCGATCAAGCCGGAGATCGATGCGGCGATCCAACACGTATTAGAGTCTGGTCGTTTCATCCTTGGACCCGAGGTGAAGGCATTTGAACAAGAGGTTGCTGAGTATTGTGGTGTTAAGCACGCGATTGGAGTCGCAAGTGGCACGGACGCCCTGCTTTTGTCCCTTCGTGCGTTGGGGATCGGCTCTGGGGACTCGGCCCGTGGAATAACAAGAGATGGGAATATTCCACGGGCCAAGGTAATCATTCCCAGCTTCACCTTCTTCGCAACCGCGGGAGTAGTCCACAACGTGGGAGCTACCCCGGTCTTTGCCGATATTGACCCCAAAACGTTCAACCTCGATCCTTCTAACGTCCGCCGTATCTTAACCACGAACCACGAACTACGCACTAAGATCAAGGCGATCATCCCTGTTCACCTGTACGGTCAGATGGCTGATATGGACGAGATCATGTCAATCGCCAGAGAGTACGACATTGCAGTAGTAGAGGATGCCGCCCAAGCGATTGGAGCAGAGTACTTGCCCCGTGCAATCCCAGCAGACAAAACTATTTCACGGGGCAGGAAGGCTGGGACAATCGGCAATCTTGGCTGCTTTAGTTTCTTTCCCACCAAGAACCTCGGAGCCTACGGGGACGGCGGCATGGTAATCACCAACGATGACGAGCTCGCCGAGCGAGTACGGATCCTCCGGGCGCATGGCTCCAAGCCTAAGTACTACCACCGTATGGTTGGGATCAACTCGCGTCTCGACGCGCTGCAGGCCGCGATTCTCCGTGTCAAACTTACGCATCTGTCAGACTGGACCACCGCACGCCAGCGAGTCGCCACCCGCTACGATAAGATGCTCCACGATGTAGATGGTATCGAAACTCCCTATCGTGCCACGAACCGATCGCACATCTTCCATCAGTACACGATCCGCGTAAAGGATGGCTGCCGGGATGCCCTTAAGCAACATTTCAAAGAGCAAGGGATCGGTACCTCCATCTACTATCCCTTGCCGCTTCATCTGCAGGAATGTTTTTACGAGCTTGGCTACAAGGAAGGAGATCTCCGCGTCTCTGAGGAAGCAAGCCGTGAGGTTCTGTCGCTTCCGATGTTCCCCGAGCTTGCCCAAGAGGAGCAAGACTACGTAATTCAGCAGATTCGAGCGTTTTTCGAGGAGGAAACGAACTAGCCCCGGTGCCTTTACTCCGGCCAGGAGATCGGACGTGGGCTTTTACGAAAAATCTTCCGCGATGCTGAACTTTCCTGGGAGGATTTCCTTGCGTTGCTTTAGGGATGGAGAGGGAGCCGTAGCGTCGTACCTCGTGTGCGACGTTATCTCCTTCTGGGTAGTTAAGACCAAAGGCTATTGCCTGATCTACCTTGCGGGAGATATCTTTCGCATTATAGGGCGTGTTTGGAACAGGGAGTTGTACAGGTAAGCGGCAAATAAGATGGGGGACCAGTGTTGCAGTTAAGAAGGCAGGAGCTTATCTTGCAATGGTCACAAGAACTCCTCTTGCCAGGGAGACAAGCATGCACCGGGCAATGACAAGAACACAGGTTGCAAAACAGGCTAACGACGAGATTCCCCTGGTTGTTATCCGACCATCCCAAGGCTGGAGGTTTGTCAATCTAAGGGAGATATGGAGACATCGTGAGCTGCTCTATTTTCTCACCTGGCGGGATGTAAAGGTCCGTTACAAGCAGGCCGTCCTTGGATTCCTGTGGGCGTTCATTCAGCCGTTTCTTAAAATGATCGTCTTTAGCATCATCTTTGGCGGATTGGCTAAGATGGACTCAGAAGGCTTCCCTTATCCGATCTTCCTCTACGCCGGCCTTTTACCCTGGCAGTTCTTTGCCAGTGCGGTCAACCGCAGCGGACAGAGTATCGTCGGGGGTGCCAATCTTATCACAAAGGTCTATTTCCCCAGGTTGATCATGCCAGTTGCATCCGTTGGCGCATGCCTTGTAGACTTCGCGATTTCGTTCGGGATATTGATCGGTATGATGTTTTACTACCACATGATCCCAAATCTATCAACTCTTATGGTGCTGCCGCTCGTCCTGGTGACAATCCTCTCCGCGCTAGGCATAGGGGTATTAGTAAGCGCCTTAAATACCGCCTATCGCGATTTCAGATATGCGCTTCCATTCCTTGTCCAAATCTGGATGTATTTAACACCAGTCGTATACCCAGTGGCGTTGATTCCCGAGAGGTTCCGTTGGGTGATCTTGCTAAACCCCATGGCCGGCATCGTCGATGCCTATCGCTCGGCAATCTTAGGGAAACCGTTCGAATGGAGTAACCTTGGGATCTCATTGGGGATAGCCACGATCATGTTCCTCATCGGCCTGGCATACTTCCGCAAGACAGAGAGGTATTTTGCTGACATCGTTTGATTGCGGATTACAAAATTCGAATTGTGGATTTGCACATGGATAAGACCGAGGTAGAGCAGCAAGGGAAATATCGATAATACAGTATATGAGAGGCCCTTGACTTTGAGGATTTATCTGGATACAAGTGTGTATAACAGGCCGTTCGATGACCAGACACAACCGAGGATCTGGTTAGAGACACTAGCTTTCGTGGTGATTTTGCAAGTGGTCAGCGCGGGAGAAGCGGAATTGGTAAGCTCTTCGGTATTGGAATACGAGAACAGCCGGAATCCGTATCCTTTGCGCAAGCGTTGGGTAACTCGATGTCTGGAACTCGCTAGTCATCGTCAGAAGGTGGATAAGGGTACCCGAAAGCGGGCTCAGGAGCTGGAGAAGGAGGGTTTGAAAGCAAATAGATGCGCTGCACATAGCTTGCGCTGAGGCGGCCGGAAGTGATTATTTCCTGACCTGCGATGATCGGGTTATACGCCGATATCCAGGTGAGATCAAAGTGCTCAACCCAGTGGATTTTGTGTTGGCTGTAATAGGAGGCGATCATGACGGTAAGAGTGATGAGTGAAGAAGAGGTCAAACACGAAGCGGTAGAGATCTTACTGAAACACCTAACTCCGGCGAAGTTTGTTCGTTTGTTGGCTACCTGGCAGGTAGGCAAAGGTGACTATCTAAAGATCCGGGAGCAGTTGTTCGCCGAGGAAACGGTGGAAACCCTATCCGAAAAAGTTGAGGCGTATCAAAGAAACAAAGAGGATAAATGACAAAAGACGGAGGAACTAAGACCGGAGACGGAAGCCCCGGTCCCCCGTCCTCGGTCTCCGGTCCCCGGTCTCCCGGCTGTGTGATTCTGTCTTCCGTTTTCCGTCTCTTGTTCCGTGTTTCTGACTGCCGGTTGTCAAGCTTCGGTCCCCGGTCTTCTGTCGCCTGTCATCGACCATGACCACCACCTACAAGTTCCAGGAGCTGAAGGTGTACAAGTTGGCATTAGAATATGTGGATGCTGTGTACGAGTTGAGCGGAAGACTGCCAGAGTCGGAGCGCTTTAATCTGCGATCGCAACTGGAACGAGCAGCAACTTCTATTGTGCTGAACATTGCAGAAGGGTCAACGGGACAAAGCGATGCAGAACAGAACCGCTTTCTTGGCATGGCGTTGAGATCTTACCTGGAGACGATAGCGTGTTTAGATATTGTGGAGCGACGAGGCTATTTATCCAGCGATGTGCTTGTGGAAGTGAGGGAGTTGGGACACCGGTTGTTCGTAAAGTTGCAGGCGTTGCGCTGTTCGCTGGGTGGAGGACAGAAGACAGGAGACAGGGGACAGAACTCCCGGTCTTCGGTCTCCGGTCCCTCGACCCCGGTCTCCCGTCCTCGGTCTCTCAACCCCGGTCTCCGGTCTCCGGTCTCTCGACCCCGGTCTCCCGTCCTCAGTCTCTCAACCCCGGTCCTCGGTCTTCAGTCTCCCATCAGGAGGTCGAATCATGACCGACACAGCTATAAAAGTCGAAAATCTCTCCAAACGCTACCGCATCGGCCAATACGTTGGCAGCGGTGCTTCCAATTGTCTCAGGCCTTGGGGGTTGTCGAGCGAGGAGCACAAGGTGATTGGTGATATGGTTGGGGAGGAAGAATAGGAATGGTTACCCGGATCAAGAAAGTCGATCGCTTAGTGATCCAAGAAATTGTGGATCGCATAGTTGCTTCTGTTCACCCGGAGAAGATCATCCTTTTCGGCTCCTACGCCTATGGCCAGCCCCACAATGATAGCGACCTCGACATTCTTGTTATCGTGGAGTCATGTCTTCCCCGATACAAGCGAGCCGTGCCCATCTACAACTCCTTGGCTGGGTTGCTCATACCCAAGGACGTGGTTGTGTATACGCCGGAGGAGGTCGAGGCCTGGAGCAATGTCCCGCAAGCGTTCATTACAACCGTGATGAATAAAGGAAGGATTCTTTATGAAAAACAGCAAAGCCGACCTGGTTCGCGGATGGCTTGAGAAAGCAAGAAGAGATCTTCTTACAGCGGAGAGAGGGCTAAACTCTGCGGAGCCGTTTACGGATATAGTATGCTTCCACGCCCAGCAAGCGACAGAGAAACACTTAAAGGCCTACTTGCTTTGGCATGGAATCGAATTCCCCAGGACACACGCCCTTGAAGACCTCGTGCTTCTTGCGGCTGAGAAGGATGCTGACTTCGCACTGCATAAAGACGAGGTGACAATGCTTACCCCTTACGCGGTGGAGACTCGTTAGCCTTAAGTTCGAAGAGCCTTTGCTGGAGGATGCAAGAGAGATGGTTCGTATTGCAAGAGGAATCCGAGACTTTGTGTTGGTGAAGCTGCCCGAAACGCTTACAGGCACGGAATAATGACGTATGAGGTAGTATCATGCCACCGCTTGTTGCAGCTAGAATTTTGTGGGAGATGGAAGGTGAATTCTGATCCGCAATTCGCATTTCGAAACTGCCGTTTTCCTCTTGCGATTCGAAATTCGCTTTTCGCAATTCGAAATTGGAGCTTTTCAATCCTCAATGCCTATCTCAACCAATATAACAAATGGAACGAATCAAACTAGTGAAACCAATGACTAACAACGTTGCCATAAAAGTCGAGCACCTCTCCAAGCGCTACCGCATCGGCCAGTACGTCGGTAGTGGTGCCCAATACAAGACCCTGCGTGAGAGCCTGACCAATGCTGTAACCGCGCCCCTCCGCCGGCTTCGCCAGACAGGAGACGGAAGATCGAAGACCGGTCCCCCGTCTTCTGTCCCCGGTCTCCCGTCCCCCAGCTCCGGTCAGCCGTCTACCGACGGCTTCCTCTGGGCTCTCAAAGACGTCTCCTTCGAAGTGAAACAAGGTGAGGTCCTTGGCATCATCGGCAGAAACGGTGCCGGCAAAAGTACCCTACTAAAGGTGCTTACTCGAATAACAGAGCCTACTGAAGGGCGAGCCGAGCTAAACGGGCGTGTCGGGAGCCTCCTCGAAGTGGGAACAGGCTTTCATCCTGAGCTAACCGGTCGGGAGAACGTATACTTAAGCGGCGCCATCCTGGGAATGACGCGCAAGGAGATCGACCGAAAATTTGACGAGATAGTCGATTTCTCCGGGGTAGAGACATATATTGATACACCCGTCAAACGCTATTCCAGTGGTATGCGCGTCAGACTGGGTTTCGCTGTAGCCGCGCACCTGGAGCCGGAGATTCTTTTGATAGATGAAGTGCTGGCGGTGGGGGATGTCGGCTTCCAAAAGAAATGTCTGGGCAAGATGGGGGATGTGGCTAGAGGAGGGCGGACGGTTTTGTTTGTAAGTCACAACATGCAGGCCATACGTGCGTTATGCCCACGAAGTCTTTTGCTTAAGGAGGGGCGTATTATCGCCGATGGACCTACTGCTGATACCGTCCAAATATATCACGACCATCTGCGACAGATCGAAGTAAATGCGGATACAGATGTCATGAATCCTAAGAATCGTCGAGGATCGGGGGCAGTGCGGTTCACGGGGATTCGCACTGAGGATGAGTCAGGAAGAGAATGTTCTGAATTCATGATGGGCAGTACCATTCGATTTGTTTTATCCTATCAAACTTTTGCCCCGGTGGATGAACTTTATACTAGCATTTTGTTACGCTCAGGAATATCTCGTGAGGTTGTGACATCGGCAAGACACCTGGTTTCTGGGGAAAGGTTATCCCCCGGATGCACCGGCTCGGTGGTCATTGAATTTCCCAATGTCAACCTTCGGCCAGGTGAATATCCGCTTTACTTCTGGTTGGGAAAACGAGGGCGACCATTTGATGTGGTTGATGATTTGACTATTCCGTTGATAATCTATACCGACAAGGATTCTGAGGATTTGGATTTTGACCCAGCACGACGACCTGTTGGCTTCTTCAATATCCGGTCCAGGATGGTCTAGTTGTTGGAGTAAGTGTGCCATGAATAACCAGATTGATTGGGAAAGTCAAACAGTTCTAATTACTGGCGGCACCGGTTCTTTCGGCAAAAAGTTCACCGAAATCGTGCTGCGGGACTACCACCCCAACAAACTGATCATCTTCAGCCGGGATGAGCTTAAGCAACACGAGATGCGCATGTCTAGCCTTGATCATCCCAGCCTGCGCTACTTCATCGGCGACGTGCGTGATCGGGAGCGTCTGTATCGGGCAATGAACGGAGTGGACATCGTAGTCCACGCTGCAGCGCTGAAGCAGATACCTTCCTGCGAATATAATCCCTTTGAGGCCATCAAGACCAACATCTGGGGGGCCAAGAATGTCATTGATGCCGCCATTGATCAAGGAGTGAAGAAGGTAATGGCCGTTAGCACCGACAAGGCGGTCAATCCCATCAACCTCTACGGAGCGACCAAGCTCTGCGCTGAGAAGCTGCTTGTACAGGGGAATTCCTACTCGGGAGAGGGAGGACCCTGGTTCAGTTGTGTCCGCTACGGCAATGTGGTGGGTAGCCGTGGCAGTGTGATCCCGGTGTTCAAGAAGCAGGGGGAGACGGGCAAGATCACGGTGACCGATGAGCGAATGACCCGCTTCTGGTTAACGCTCGAGCAAGGAGTGCGTTTTGTGATTCGCTGCATCGAGCAGATGCAGGGGGGCGAGGTGTTCGTGCCTAAGATTCCCAGCATGCGGATCATGGACTTGGCCGAAGCGGTGGCGCCGGGATGTGAGATTGAGTTCATCGGCATCCGACCAGGAGAAAAGTTGCACGAGGTTCTCATCTCGTGCGATGAATCGCGTTACACATTGGAACTGGAAGACATGTTCGTCATCCAACCTGTGCATTCCTGGCGGAAGCCGGCTAACTGGAGCCAGGGGAAACCGCTGCCCGATGGCTTCAAGTATGCAAGCGACAAGAACGCTTGGTGGTTGACGATCGAGGAGCTACGGCAGATGGTCGGAGAGGGGTGACATGGGTGCCAGGTTAGCCATTGATGGGGGAACGCCGGTGCGGGAGACGATGCTGCCCTATGGCCACCAATGGGTGAATGGTGACGACATTGCCGCCGTGGTCGGGGTGTTGCGCTCCGACTGGCTGACCACGGGGCCGAAGGTGGCTGAGTTCGAGCAGGTATTTGCCGCTTTCGTGGGCGCGCGCGAGGCCGCGGCGGTGAGCAGCGGCACGGCAGCGCTGCACGCGGCGATGTATGCTGTTGGTATTAGACCAGGTGACTCGGCCCATGGAATAACAAAAAATGAGAATATTCCACGGGCTGAAGTGATCGTCCCACCGATGACCTTCGCCTCCACCGCTAATTGTGTAGTCTTCCAGGGAGGGACGCCGGTCTTTGCCGACGTGGATCCGGGGACACTACTCATTGACCCTGCTCAGGTTGAAGCCAAGATCACTCCGCGCACCAAGGCCATCATTGCCGTAGACTATACCGGCCAGCCATGCGATTACGATGCGCTGCGGGCCATTGCCGACCGACACAGCCTGATCTTAGTAGCTGATGCCTGCCACGCGCTTGGTGGCAGTTACAAGGGACGACCAGTTGGAACTTTAGCTGATTTAAATGCTTTCAGTTTTCACCCGGTGAAGCCTATCACTACCGGTGAGGGTGGTATGGTCACCACCGATGACCCAGAATTGGCACGGCGCATGCGGGTCTTCCGCAACCATGGTATCACCAGCGACCATCGCCAGCGCGAACAATTGGGCTCCTGGTTTTACGAAATGGTGGATCTGGGTTATAATTGTCGCCTGACCGACTTTCAATGTGCCCTAGGCATGAGCCAGTTGCGCAAGTTGCCGGAGTTTGTTCGGCGGCGACAGGCGATTGCGCAATGCTACGATGACGCTTTTGCCAACATACCGGAGGTTTCTCCTCTCGTAGTGTGCCAGGGTGTATCACATGCCTATCACCTTTACGTCATTCAGCTTGAGTTGGAGCACTTACAGGCCGACCGAGCCCAAGTTTTCGCAGCTTTGCGGGCTGAAGGAATCGGCGTCAACGTTCACTACATCCCGGTGCATCTGCATGCCTTCTACCAACAGCATTTCGATACTGGACCAGGTGATTGTCCGGTTGCAGAAGCAGCTTACGAACGTGTCTTGAGTTTGCCCATCTTTCCCGCAATGTCCGCAAGCGAGATTGACACAGTGATCACAGCGGTTGGCAAGGTAGTCCATCACTTTCGCAGGGATTCCAATTGACTCAACAGAACTGTGTGAACGAAGACCGATGTGCGAGACTAGAGGGCTGCAACGAAGGATTGTGTTGATGGATATCGCTCTTCTAAACGAACGCCTCAAGAGTCTAGAGGCAGAAGACATCTTGGAATGGGCTTGGGAAACGTTCCGACCGAATGTGGCAGCTAGCTCGTCATTCCAAACACAAAGTGTCCCCTTATTGCATTTGGTATCGCGAATTTGTCCGGAAATGCCAATCATCTTCATCGATACGGGATTCCATTTCCCCGAGACACTTGAATATCGCGATGAACTCCGGAGACGTTTTGGGTTGAATGTTCTCGTATTTCGTTCCGTGAGTGAGAGGAGCAGTCTTCTAGAGAAACATGAAGAGCCCCTTTACCGCCGCGATCCCGATCTCTGTTGCTACATCAATAAAGTCAAACCGATGGAGGCCGCTATCTCGAGGTTGAGCTTGAAGGCCCTGATAAGTGGCATCCGAATGGAACAGACTCCTCATCGACAAACCCTCCGCATAATCGAATCACAATCCGGTAATGTGCTGAGGATTCACCCTCTGCTCAAGTGGACAAGAGAGGATCTGTGGGAGTATATCGACGAGCATCGGTTGCCTTTGCATCCTCTATTTTCGAAGGGCTATCCGAGCATCGGTTGTGCACCCTGCACACGCCCCGTGCAACAAGGCGAGGATGAACGTGCCGGACGCTGGGCGGGCACGGAAAAGAAAGAGTGCGGTTTGCATCTGAATTTGGCAGAGATGAGAAACCCAGGAGAGAAACATGGAAAACAGTAAGAAGGTTATTCTGATAACGGGGGGAGTGGGTTACATTGGTTCACGACTAATTCGCGATATGGTAATGGACGATCGTTTTGCCCATCCTGTGATTCGAATCTATGATAATTTACAGCGCCAACATTTCTGTGGTCTGATGGACTTGCCCAGCGCTGGAAGCTACGAGTTTGTCGAGGGTGATGTCCTGGACCGCGCTAACTTGGAGAGAGCGATGCAAGGCGTAAGTTCTGTCGTTCATCTTGCGGCAATTGTCAAGACACCTCTAAGCTTTGATCATCCTGAGTGGACGGAACAAGTAAACCATTGGGGCACTGCAACAGCAGTGGAGTGTGCTTTGAATGCTGGAGTCTCGCAGTTTCTGTACGTGAGTTCGGCCAGCGTCTATGGGCCAGGAGGACCGTTTCAGGAGTCTGCCGACTGCAAACCTATTGGCCCGTACGCCTCTTCGAAGCTCGAAGGCGAGCGGGAGGTTATGCGGGGTGGGCAACACGGTTTGCGAACCACCATTGTTCGGCTGGGAACGGTCTTTGGTTGCGCTCCGACAATGCGGTTCGACGCCGTGGTCAATCGTTTTGCCTATTTAGCTGGCATTGAACGTCCGATCACTGTCCATGGCACCGGCGAGCAGGTCCGCCCCTTCATCCATGTATGTGACGCCGTTAAAGCCCTCTTCTTATGTTTGGCTGATCCAAGAGCAGAGGGGAAGGTCGTTAACGCAGTGACAATGAACCTCTCAGTCAATGAGATCGCACACACGGTGCAGGCCATCGTACCCTCAGCTTCCATTCGATACACGGATCAGCACATCCTTACAGAGATCAGCTTTGAGGTGGACTCAAGAAAATTGATGGATATGGGCTTTCAGCCGCAGTTTGATCTGCGAAAGGGGTTGCAAGAGATGTTGTCCCGCTGGCAAGGGTTTCAATCTCCCCTCGGCGAAGCCGGGAGCTCTGGGAGCTAACAGGAGAGAATCCCGTAGGCGAGGTCTTCAGTCGTTACAACCACTTAGGGTGAATTACGCACAAGCTCACGACCCATCGATGTATCCACAAAAAGGAGAGAGAGTATGAGAGATCGGATCAAGATACGCAATCGAGTTATCGGCAACGGTCAGCCGCTTTTCGTTGTCGCGGAAGTTGGCGTCACATGCAATTATGACATGCAAATCTCAAAAGCACTGATCGACGTCGTTCACGAAACCGGCACTGACGCAATCAAGTTCATTTTCTGGTTTCCCGAAGAGATTATGAGTGACAAGACCATCTCGTACACCTACGAGACGGTCTCTGGCACAAAGTCTGAGAATATGTACGAGATGCTTAATGAGCTACGCTTCACGCTTGAAGAGTGGCGAGAAGTCAAAGCATACGCCGACGAGAAAGATGTCATCGTTTTCTCGACGGTAAACTCACCGGGCGGTATTGAGTACGCAGAGGCCCTTGAACTTGAGGCCTATAAGCTGAGTTCATGGGACTACAACTACTTTTCTCTATGGAGGAGGATCGCCGCTCTTGGCAAGCCAATGCTGATCGACACAGGGCCGGTCAACACCCTTGAGGTGGCCAAAGTCATGCAACTGATGAAAGAGGCCGGGAACGACCAAAGTGTTCTTGTTCACTGTTTGCATACGAGCGATCATGCAGAGATGAACATGCGAGCCATACCATATATGAAGAGCGCCTTCAATACTCTAGTAGGCTACTCTTCCAAGGATCGCAACGATGAGACAGATATTATGGCCATAGTGCTGGGAGCTGTGGTCCTGGAAAAGAGATTGACCATGAGCCGCGATCTGCCTGGTCATCATCACATCCTGTGCAAAGAACCGAAAGAGTTTGAAGCCTATGTCAAGTTGATGAGAAATGTTCAAGCTGCACTGGGGGTGTATGACTTGAGGCCCAGCCAGGCTGACCTTGAGGAGCGGAAGAAGTGGTTTCGTCACATTGTCGCCAATCGAGATATCCCTAAAGGGACAACGCTGACAGCTGATATCCTTGAGGGCAAACGTCCAGAAAGTGGCATTTCTCCCCAGTACATGGATCTCTTCATCGGAAGGAAGGCGAAACGTAATCTTGAAAACAACGAAGCTCTCTCTTGGGACGATGTATAGAGGTTAGGAATCCCTATGATTGATAAACCTCTCTGTATCATTCCTGCCCGTGGTGGTTCCAAGCGCCTACCTCGCAAGAACATCACACTGCTGGCCGGCAAGCCACTTCTGGCCTACGCCATCGAGGCAGCACTTGAGAGTGACGTATTTGGCTTGGTCTGTGTATCCTCAGAGGACGATGAGATTCTTGAGGTTGCGCGGGAACATGGTACCCACCTGGCGCTGAAACGCCCACCGAACCTAGCTGCTGACACGGCACAGGTTAAGCACGTCTGCCTGCACTTGTTAGAGGAGTTCAAGGCCGAAGGTCAATATTATGGGGAGTTTGCCGTGCTCTTGACAACCAATCCTTTCCGCACGGTCCAAGACATCAAAACCGCCTATGAGATTTTCAAGCGCGAAGACGCGAACTATGTCATGAGCCTTGTGTCCTACTCGCATCCCCCTCAGCGGGCAGTTTGGGTTCCTCATGGATACGTGGAACCGTACTTCGGGCTTCAATATATGAAACAGGCTCAGTTGCTTGACACACTCTATCGGCACGATGGCTCGATCATCCTTGCCAAGAGTGAAGCATTCCTGAGAGAGGGGGAATTCTACGGTACGAAGGTCGTTCCGTATTTCATTCCCGTGGAGAGGTCAGTGGATATAGATAGTCCGCTGGATTTAGCTTGGGCGGAGTTTCTACTTTCCCGCTCCGACCTAAAGGGTGAACAAAAGGTATAGATGCAATGAATCTCATCATCCGTGCTGACGCCAACGCTCAGATGGGAACGGGACACCTAATGCGCTGTTTGGCCCTGGCACAGGGATGGAAATCCCAAAGGGGGCAGGCTATCTTCATCACGACTTGTGAGAGCGATGGACTACTGCAGCGTCTTTCAAGCGAAGGGTTTCAAATCGTTACTTTGGAGCGACCTTATCCCGATCCTGCTGATTGGGAAGCTACCTCTCAGGTGCTAACGGCACATCCAAACGCATGGGTGGTGCTGGATGGGTATCACTTTGATTCCGCCTACCAGCGTCGGATTAAGGAAACCGGGCATCCGCTGCTCGTGATCGACGATATGGCGCACTTAGAGCATTACTACGCTAACATTGTGTTGAACCAGAATTTGCATGCAGAGCAGTTGAATTATTCCTGCGAACCCTACACCCAGCTTCTCCTTGGCACCCGATACGTGCTTCTCCGGCGTGAGTTCTTAAAGTGGCAGGGCTGGAGGCGAGAGATAGCAGAGAGGGCCCGGAAAGTGCTCGTTACACTGGGCGGTGCCGACCCTGATAACGTAACTCTGAAGATAATCATGGCCATGAACAAGCTAACGTTAAAAGACCTTGAAGTAAAAGTTGTTATTGGACCAACTAACGCACACATGGCCTCGTTGAAGGAAGCCGTTCACCACTCACCATTCACTATTCACCTCTTACCGTCTGTAGAGAACATGCCAGACCTGATGGCCTGGGCCGATGTGGCTGTCTCAGCCGGAGGCAGTACCTGTTGGGAGATGGGGTTTATGGGTTTGCCAAATGTAGTGTTGGTGCTTGCTGAGAACCAGCAGGACATTGCCGCCGGACTGGGCACGGCTGGTGTCGCATTCAACTTGGGTTGGTACACGGAGGCTTCAATCGCACAGGTAGCTAATACACTGGTGGACTTGCTCAGAGACGGTGGTTCGCGTCGGCAGATGAGCCAGCGGGGCAGGGAACTAGTGGATGGATTGGGTGTCGAGAGAGTGGCTGAGTCTCTGCGAACGCAATCGTATACTGATCTGGCGGGTAGTTGACCATGCGTATTCTCTTCTTAGGCAACAACTGGGTCGGTTGGCAAGTTGTACAGTGGCTCCGGGAGCAAAATGAGCAAATTGTGGGGCTGGTCACTCACCCGCCACACAAACGCAAATACGGCGATGAGATTATTCGTAGTGCTCAGGTGAGTCCGCCGTACATCTTCGACGGGTCACAGCTTCGTCAGCTCGAGATATTGCAGGTAATCAAAGCATTGAGCCCTGATATCGGATTATCGGTCCTGTTTGGCTACATCCTGCGACCTGACTTTCCCGATCTGTTCCCTGCTGGAGTTGTCAATCTGCACCCAGCGTACCTGCCTTACAATCGCGGGCAATATCCCAACGTCTGGAGTATCGTCGAAAGAACACCAGCGGGAGTAACTTTGCACCACATTGATGCTGGTGTGGATACGGGGGACATCATAGCCCAGCGGCAGGTGCCAATCGAGCCTGTTGACACTGGGGAGACGCTGTATCGCAAGTTGGAGCAGGCGTGTGTGGCACTCTTCAAAGAGACATGGCCTCTAATCCGTTCTGGGCAGGCTCCCCGCCGGATCTTGCAGCGTAAGGAGGAAGGTACCTATCATCGTACCCGGGACGTGGAACAGATTGATTGCATTGACCTAGAGCGTGAATACAGAGCGGGAGAATTGATTGATGTCATTAGAGCACGTACCTTTCCCCCTTATCCTAGCGCCTACTTCATGCATGCAGGGCGAAAGGTCTATTTACGCTTGCAGCTCTTGTATGGGGAAGAATTAGAAGGAGGTGAACGACAATGAATCCGTTCATTGAGATCAACGGCCGGCGTATCGGGGTTGGCCATCCGACATACATAATTGCTGAGATGTCAGCCAACCACAACCAGGACTTCGACCAGGCTGTCAAAATCATCGAAGCCGCCAAAGAGGCTGGTGCCGATGCTATCAAGCTCCAAACGTACACGCCAGACACGATGACCGTTGACTGCGACAACGAGTATTTCCAGATCAAGGGCACGCTGTGGGATGGCCGCAAGCTCTACGAACTGTACAGTGAAGCCTACACTCCCTGGGACTGGCAGCCAAGACTGAAGCAATTGGCGAACGAATTGGGATTAGATCTCTTCTCAACAGCTTACGATGAAACGGCGGTTGACTTCCTGGAAGCCATGAACGTGCCGGCGTACAAGATTGCCTCGTTCGAGAACGTGGACTTGCCGTTGCTGCGCAGGATTGCCCTAACCGACAGGCCGATTATCATGTCCACTGGTATGGCGACACTGGCCGAGATTGATGAGGCGGTGCGCACGATTCGAGAAGCGAGTGGCAACCAACTGGCCCTACTGAAGTGCACCAGTGCCTATCCTGCTTTGCCCGAAGAGATGAACCTGCGCACCATCCCTTACCTGACAGAAGCTTTCAGCGTGCCTGTCGGCTTGTCGGACCACACACTGGATATCGCCGTACCGGTGGCAGCGGTGGCTCTGGAAGCTTGCATCATTGAGAAGCACTTTACCCTCTCTCGTGCTACGCCTGGCCCCGATAGCGCCTTTTCGCTGGAACCACAGGAATTCAAGGCAATGGTGAAGGCCGTGCGCACAGCAGAGAAAGCACTCGGGAGGGTACACTATAGGGTGAGCGAGCGCGAGGCAAAGAGCAGAGTATTCCGGCGGTCGCTGTTTGTCGTGAAGGATATCAAAGCGGGGGAGGTGTTTACGGAGGAGAACGTGCGCTCTATTAGGCCAGGACATGGATTGCCACCGAAGTATCTGAAAGATGTGCTGGGACGCTGGGCAATGCGGGATATTGCACGAGGAACGCCCGTTGACTGGAACCTTTTGCAGGGAGGATAGATATGATTGCGATCATTGGCTATGAGGCGGGAAACTAGCGTTCGATATCAAGGCCTTCGAGGTGATCGGCCACAAGCGGCACTTCACCAACAACGCTGCACGGAGGAGGAGAGCTTATGAGAAGTACAGAATACTACTCCGAGATTGCCAATAAATACATAACACCAGAAGATCCGTTTTGGTATCGGTATCACCAGAACAGGTTCAACACCTTCAATTCGCTTGTGCCTGGGGGGAAGCGCATCCTTGACTTTGGTTGTGGCACAGGCGAGAACATAGTCAACCTAACACTTGCAGGACATCAAGTGCTTGGGATTGACCCGGTGCCCGAGATGGTCGAATTGGCCCAAGCTAGGATGAGGGAACATGGGCTTGACTCTCGCCTCGTCAGTGTTGGCGATCTCGCAAGTTTGACTACCTACGCAGATGGCGAATTCGATATCGTTTCTGCTCTCAACGTTTTGCCTTTTCTCAGCGAAGAGGAAGAAGACGAGTTATACACCCAAGCGAAGCGACTCACGCCAGACGATGGTTGGATCATCGTTTCGCACACCAACGAACTCGTAGACCTCGTGACTTTCAATCGTTACACAGTGGAGTTCTGGCGTGATAGGATCATCCCGTATCTCACGAGTGATGGTGAAGATCGTCGGGAGCTTCTTGACATATGTAGATCTCATCTTTCGTATCCTGATGTCCCATCATGCGATGCTACGGTAAAAAGTGAGAGAGATACGCTAAAGAAACGGCGTGTTAATCCAATAGAGTATCCTAGGGTACTGTTAAAGAAACACGACTTGGTCGTTGATGAAATTGCGTTCACACACTTCTACCCGATGCCACCGCAGTTTATGGAGGACAGCGAAAAGTACCGTGACTTGATATTCGTATTCGAGGATAGGATGAAAACCGATCCTCTCCGGTATGTGTTTGCGTCGATTTTTGTCATGCGGCTCAAAAAGGTGACCGCATAGTCGAGTCCACAATGCATGGCTGCAGGAGGTATGAAATAATGAAGTACTGCAAGAAATGTGTACAGCCCGACACTAGACCAGGAATTGTGTTTGATGAGGAAGGTGTATGTTCGGCATGCCGCGCTTACGAGGACCGCTTGAGGGTTAACTGGACGGAAAGAGAAGCGGAACTGCGGGAGATCGTCGAATGGGCAAAGGCAAATTCCAGGAGGGGCTTTGACTGTGCTGTCGGTGTAAGCGGTGGCAAAGATAGTCACTTTCAGGCGCTATATGTCAAGGAACAACTTGGCCTAGAAACGTTGCTCGTTAACTGCGCTCCTGACAATATTTCAGAAGTAGGGCGCCATAACTTGGAGAACTTGGTTCAGCACGGGTTTGACATGATTTCTCTCAGACCTAACCCCAAGATAGAGCGAGCACTTAGTAAACACGCCTTTTGCGAATACGGGAATTTCGTTAAACCTCTCGAGTATCCATTGTACGCTAGTACGTTCCAAGTCGCCTTGAAGTTCGGAATTCCGTTGATTGTCCAAGGCGAAAACCCTGCAGAAACTCTTGGGATCATCGGTTTCCTTGACCCTGGCGGCGATGCAATGAATTGGAAGAACACTCCCACTGTGGCCGGGGGAAGCGCCGCTGACTGGATTCAAGAAGGGATTGAATTAAGAGACTTGCAGTTTTACCAGTTCCCTGACGTGGATGAATTGAGAGAAAAAAACATCAGAGCCATCTATTTAGGCCACTACGCAAAGGAATGGTCCAACACGGGAAACACCCAATTCGCCATAGCACGTGGCCTCAAGGGGCGGCCAGGGCACGATCCAGGCTTGACAGGAAGGATAAATCCGTACTTCTCTATAGACGTCGACTTGAAAATCGTCAACCAAATGCTGAAATATTACAAATTTGGATTTGGTGCCACCACAGACGAAGCATGCTACGATATTCGTGAAGGGCAAATGTCGCGCGAAGAAGGGATCAGATTAATAGAACTGTACGACGGCAAAGTCGGAGATCGCTATATTCAAGAGTGGTGCGATTACGTTGGAATAAGTATAGCGGAGTTCTGGAAAGTCACTGACCGTTGGGTGAACAAGAAACTTTTTGAAAGGGACACCTCAACTGGAAGATGGAAACCCAAGTTCAAGGTAGGCGAGGATTTTGACGAAGGATAGATGCCTTGCTTGCCATCAGAACAACAAAGGATAGGTTGTATGCCTCAAGAACGTGCAGCAAAAAGTAATTATGAAGCTCTGCCTCCTCAGTTAGAGGCATGGACGGGCCAGTTTGGTGATGAGTATATGGACCGTAATGAGTATGCCGACTGGAAGATGGTGCCAGGCGTGGAGGCATTTCGGCGGATCCTTGGCGGGCTTGAGATCGAGTCCGTTCTCGAGGTGGGTAGCAACATTGGGCTCAACCTGCTCTTCATCAATGAGCTGTTCAAGGGTAGTGCAAAGCTCTATGCTGTAGAGCCGAATCGGAAGGCCTTTGACACGCTAGTATCACAAACGCGCATGAAGTTGGAAAAAGCATGGAACTGTGATGCGTTTCAACTACCCTTGGCCGACTCGTCAATAGACCTGGTCTTTACAGCGGGCGTGCTGATTCACATCGGGCCAGACGATCTCGGTCGCGCCACGGACGAAATCGTTCGGGTTGCCCGAAAGTACGTGCTCTGCATCGAGTACTTCTCTCGCACACCTGTGGAGGTGCCCTACCATGGTCAAATGGGCTTGCTCTTCAAGCGAGACTTTGGCGCATTTTACCTGGATCGGTTCCTCAACCTGAAGTGTGTTGGTTATGGATTCCTTTGGCAACGGGAGTTTCGCATCTTTGATGACTTGAACTGGTGGCTGTTTGAGAAGTGAGCGCCTTTGATCTACGTCGTCAAGATAACGACAATGGAGTTGTCCGAGCGAGGTGCGGTAGTTGGCGTATCCCGCTTGCCCGAGGCGCTACGGGCCCTTGCGCAGCGGTGGGGAAGTGCGGTGAGAGTGGAGGCGGCAGAGACGTTTGAGTTGATACGCGAGATACGATAAGGCTGGTGAAAACGTAAGAGCATGAAAATGGGGGGAAATTAAGTTATGGTTGACAAAGCCCATATAAAAAAGGCTATTAAGGATACAATGCCTTTTACTGTAAGCTTTTACCATAGAGCTTCAAATGTTTTACGACGGCTTTCTCTTCTTTTGCCATTGAAAACCCGTTCGCAAATGGGCAAGAGGCTCACCCTGAAGGATAAGAAAGAAATTATGCAGAAAATCTATCTGCAAAGGAAAGAAATGCCGCTGTTTTCTGGTAAGCGAGTATTATGTTGGGAACCTGCTCCCTGGCCGGTACACGTTGCACTTACTTCTTCTATTGGGGCCGCTCTTTCTTTGAGAGGTTGCTACGTTGAGCAGGTTATTTGTGATGGTACCCCGGTTGCCTGTATAGGCAGAGAAATCGTGAACGAGGAATCCTTCTCGGTTTGGAAGCAGAGATGTCCAGCTTGTCACAGGGCGTGTAGAAATGAAGCAGAATCATTTGGAATACGAGCTGTTGACATCGGGGAGTTGATTGATGCGAAGACACTGTCAGAGCTAAGAAGGATTTCACAAACAATTGATGCGGACACTCTACGTTCATATAGGTACAGGGGAGTTGATGTAGGTGCGTATGCAGTATCTTCTTTGATAAGATATTATCAGGGGCAAGTTGTTGAACCTGAAGAGAGCTTACTGCGGGAATACTTATTTAGCGCCTTGGTTATTACTGATGCCGCAATTAACAAGATAGGTTCTTTTAAGCCCGATGCGGTCTGTATGACTATAGGAACGTATAGTTCCTGGGGTCCTGCATTGATCGTTGCGATGAGAAAAGCGATACCGATTATAAAATTCAGTGGAGGGTATAGAAACCAGCACACCTATTTCCGCAAGATTGTAGATAATACCACAAATTTTCATTTTGGTGTTCTTAGTGATCGAGGGTGGCAGAAACGCCTTGAACAGCCCCTGTCTTCATCTGAAGAACAGATATTGGAGAACTACACCAAGGACAGGTACCGACTGAATCCAAACGGTTTTTGTGACGCCAGCAGGATGTTGCCACCCACTGGAGACGAACAGAGAACATTAGAGAAATTGAATATAACAAATGACAAACCGGTCTGGTGCGTTTTTGCTCATTTGAACTGGGATAATGCTGTAGTCCTTTCTCCGATGGCGTTTGGCGATTTTGATGAATGGATAATTGAAACGTTGCGAACAATAATAGATATTCCTGATGTTCAGTGGCTGATTAAGATCCACCCTGCAGAAGCTATGTTCAATGCCATTGATGGAGTAGGAAAATTAATACAGGTCAACTTTCCGGATTTACCTTCTCATATTAAAGTCATTTCGCCTGATACAGACATAAATCCATATAACCTTTTTAACGCTATTGCCGGCGGCGTTACGTGCTTAGGGACTGTTGGGCTTGAGCTTGCTGTGATGGGTAAACCGGTAATACTTGCTGGCGAGTCCTATTACTCCAAGAAGGGATTTACCTATGATGGCCTTTCTCCTTTAGAGTACAAAAAGCTTTTGCGCAAAGCCCCGGAAATACCGCATATCATAACAACCGAACAAAAAGAAAAGGCCCGTAGATTTGCATACTCATATTTCATCCAGCGTCAGATACCCTTAAGAATGTTTAAAGTAGGCCCTAATGGCCGCCCTGTGGCATTTGACTGGGGAAAAGTTGAATCTTTGTTGCCAGGTAGAGACCCAGTGGTTGACATGATTTGTGAGAGATTTTTTGTGGGAGCGGATTTTATACTCCCTGATAATATTGTGCATTCGATGTATGATTATGCGGTAGAGCCCGAGGTGGTACCTTGAGAATTCCCTTGGGGTTGTGACTAGAGGTTGGATGAACTTGCCCAGGAGGAGAGATTAAAAGATGAAAAAAGTGTATGTAGGAATGAGTGCTGATCTCGTGCATCCTGGTCACCTGAACATCATCAAGGTTGCCAGAGAGCTGGGCGAGGTCACAGTCGGCTTGTTGACGGATGAGGCGATCGCCAGCTATAAGCGCCTGCCGTTTATGAGCTATGAGCAACGAAAGATCGTCGTAGAAAACATCAAGGGCGTCTCCCACGTTGTCCCACAGACCACGCTCGACTATGTGCCAAACTTAAGAAAGCTTAAACCAGACTACGTTGTCCATGGTGACGACTGGGAAACCGGTACCCAGAGGGAGACACGCGAGCGGGTCATCGAAGCGCTCAAAGAGTGGGGGGGGAAGTTGGTGGAACCTCCGTACACCAAGGGCATCTCCTCGACAAAGCTCAATGCTGCTGCGCGCGAAATTGGCACCACGCCCGAAACTCGTATGCGGCGCTTCCACCGGTTGCTGGCTGTTAAGCCGATCGTGCGGGTCCTTGAAGTGCACAACGGCCTGACGGCGCTAATTGTCGAGAGCACACGGGTTCAGAAAAATGGTACGATCAGAGAGTTTGATGCTATGTGGCTTAGCAGCCTGACAGACTCCACAGCTAAGGGGAAACCAGACATCGGATGCGTCGATCTGACTTCGCGGATTAACACGATTCAGGACGTCTTTGAGGGGACTACCAAGCCACTTATTTTGGACGGAGACAGCGGCGGAATCCCTGAGCATTTTGTGTTTGCGGTGAGAACTCTGGAACGGCTTGGTGTATCAGCCGTGATCATCGAAGACAAAATTGGGTTGAAGAGGAACTCTCTATTCGGTACTGATGTTGAACAAACCCAAGATGATATGAATGCCTTTGCCTATAAAATCTCACAAGGCAAAAAGGCCCAGGTCACTGAAGACTTTGCGATCATTGCTCGAATAGAGTCGCTGATCCTGAAGAAGGGCGTGAAAGATGCGCTCATGCGCGCCCAGACCTACATAGATGCTGGGGCCGATGCTATCATGATTCACAGCAAAGAGAGAGACCCAGCCGAGATTTTCGAGTTCTGTCGCGAGTATGCTAAGTTTGAAAGAAAGGTTCCCCTGGTCGCTGTACCGTCGACATACTGCCAGGTGACTGAGAGCGAACTCATGAGCGCAGGCGTGCGCGTGGTGATCTATGCGAATCACCTTTTACGCAGCGCGTATCCCAGCATGGTCAAAACGGCAGAGACGATCCTCCGTCATTCCAGGGCTTTGGAAGCGGAAGATTTCTGTATGCCAATCAAGGATATTCTGACCCTAATTCCTGGGACCAGATAATATGCTCGACTGTAAAGCATTTTATGATGCGGTGATTGAAGAAAAGGTTTCTTTTTTTGCTGGCGTGCCGGACTCGCTGCTCAAGGATTTCTGTGCTTACGTGACAGACCACACGGATCCAAAGAGACACATCATTACTGCCAACGAAGGAAATGCAATAGCATTGGCCGCGGGTCACTATTTGGCTACAGGTTGCCCAGGCTTAGTGTACATGCAGAATGCTGGCCTCGGAAATGCGGTCAATCCCTTGACCTCGCTGGTGGCCCCTGATGTCTATAGCATCCCGCTACTGTTGCTGATCGGCTGGAGGGGTGAACCTGGCATGAAGGATGAGCCGCAGCACATTAAACAAGGCAAGATCACTTTGCCACTACTCGAAACCTTGGATATTAGCTACAGTGTGCTACCCGACAATCTGGAAGAAGCTGTCGCTTGCCTCCGCACAGCTTTTAGTGTGATGGACACGAATCTAAGTCCATACGCATTGGTAGTACGAAAAGGCACTTTCAAACCTTACAAGCTACAAAAACAAACAGTTGCCCTTTACGAGATGGTACGAGAGGATGCGGTGAAGATATTTGCTGATTGGATCGGACCACGAGACGTGGTCGTGTCGACAACAGGCAAGACCTCGCGCGAGTTGTTCGAATACCGTGTAGCCTCGGGGTGTGAACAGCTTGGTCAGGATTTTCTTACCGTTGGCTCGATGGGCCATGCATCGCAGATTGCACTGGGAATTGCACTAGCCCAGCCTGACAGACAAGTTTTCTGCCTGGATGGCGATGGTGCACTGATCATGCACATGGGCTCCGTGGCGGTCATCGGAACACAGCGGCCTCGTAATCTCAAACATGTGATCATCAACAATGGAGCCCATGACTCGGTCGGTGGTCAGCCCACAGCCGGTTTAGATATTGATATTCCCGCCATCGCGCGGGCCTGTGGATATACCGTTGCATTGAGAGCAGAAACCCGTGATGAGTTGATGACGCAACTAGACACCTTACGGACAAGCCCGGGGCCAGCGTTACTAGAGGTGCGGGTAAACAAAGGGGCCCGCGCAGATTTGGGCAGACCGACTACGACGCCAATAGAGAACAAAGAAAACTTCATGAGGTTTCTACAGGCATGAAGCAGGAAGTTTACTTTGAGGCAGGTGCTATCAATCCGCTGGCCAAAGCGCTGCGCAGGATTGCACCCCAAAAGGTGTTTCTCGTGACAGGTAGGGCGTCCTACGCTTCCTCTGGAGCACAAGCTGTACTGACAAGGATACTCCAGCCCTATCAGGTCTACCGCTTTTGCGAATTTGAACCGAATCCCAGAATAACTGATGTGGAGCGAGGGCTGGCGCTTTTCCGACAGCAGGAATTCAACGTTGTCATCGCGGTGGGAGGGGGCAGTGTCATAGATGTTGCCAAGTTGGTCAGAATCCTTGCTGCCCAGGAAGCCTCACCTGTAGAAGTTGTGAAACATCGGGACAACATCCAACGCCGAGGAGTCCCCCTGATCGCCATTCCGACCACGTCTGGGGGCGGCAGCGAAGCGACTCATTTCGCGGTTGTTTACCTTGACAAGGCAAAATACTCCGTTGCTCACGAGTACGTTCTTCCCGACATCGCTATCGTTGACCCTAAACTGACCCACAGCATGCCAGCCAGAGTCACTGCCGTAACCGGCATGGATGCGCTGAGTCAGGCGGTTGAGTCATTTTGGTGTGTGAATTCCACCGAGCAATCAAAAGCTGATGCCAGAGAAGCAATCCGACTGATTGTGGATAATCTGGAGAAAGCGGTGCATGAGCCATCTAGTGAGTCGCGGTATGCCATGAGCAAGGCTGCCCACCTGGCGGGCCGGGCGATCAACGTCTCGAAGACCACAGCCCCACACGCAGTTTCGTATGCCATGACATCGTATTTTGGTGTCCCTCACGGTCATGCAGTGAGCTTAACGCTGGGAGAATTTCTTGTTTACAACAGCCAGGTCAATGACAAGGATGTTACCGACCCACGTGGTGTAGAATATGTGCGCCGCACAATCGACGAATTGAACCAACTTCTTGGTGAGCGCAGTGCAATCGCCTCGCGTGATAAGATATCGAGTTTAATGCGAAGTATTGGCCTCGAGACTCGTCTGGGAGAATTGGGAATCAATAGTGGAGCAGATTGCGATTTGATCGTCGACAATGTGAATCTTGAGCGGGCGATTAATAATCCAAGACGTGTAACAAAGGCATTTGTCAGAGCATTATTGCAGCGTATTGCTTGATGGGCCAAGGAAGCCGAAAGTGCTTTATGTCCGCCAGGATAAATCACGGTACAACCCTAGCAACGGAGCGAACGCGAATTGCTGAGTAAAACGATCATAAGGCTGTGGAAGATCATTGCCAACCTGCCGCGGTATCTCAAGGTCCTTTTTCTCATGGCCCTCGACCGGGCACAGGGCAGAAGAATCTTGGTCTTCCACCTTTCCTCTGCCGGTCATGTGCAATTCACGCTGCCGGTTTATGAGGAACTCAAGCGCCGGCAAGTGTCATTGGCATACTATGTTGCTATGGACTATCCCATGCTGGACAAGATTCAGGATTTTGGACTACCAGCTAGGCGCTGTTTCTTGGCGAGAATCGCGAAGTGGCTGTATTTGACCGATATTTTCATTGAGGGAGAGATCTGTGGCCGGGGACCTCGGCAGGCAGTCAAGGTGTTTGTTGGCCACGGCCAGCCCAACAAGGTCGCCAACTGGTCAGACGAGGACTTGCGCGCTTTCGATGTCTATTTCCTCTATGGACCGCTGGAACGGGAGATGTTCGAAGTCATTCAACAGTCCCGTCCCGAGAGCCCCCGGCATATCCAACTGCTGAATATCGGATATCCCAAACTGGATGCCCAATTGCAGGGGTGTTACGACCGGGAGCAGGTTCTTCTGGATCTGGGTCTGGACCCGCAATACCGGACTGTAATCTATGCTCCTGCCTGGGATCCTGGCGGTTCGCTGCGGGACTACGGAACCAGGGTGGCTGAAGCCCTGCTCTCTATCAAGGACATTAATGTGATCGTCAAGTTACATCCGGTGAGCCTGGAGCCACCCAACAGTCTTTATTATGAGTTCTACACGGGTAGGGTAGATTGGAATCGGGAATTTGCCGCCCTGGAGGAGCATTCGCGATTCCAATACGTCAACGCTTATCTGGTCAATCCGCTGCTGGTGGCCAGCGATGTCATGGTCACCGATTTCAGCGGTGTGGCCCTGGAGTTTATGACTCTTGATCGTCCCGTAATCTACATAGACTGTCCCGAATTCTATGAAGTTACCTTACGAAAATGGGGCAGTGACCCTGAACTGGCAAAAAACGATGACCGTTTCAACGCCGGGCGCAATTACGGCGTAGTGGTTCAGGACCTGTCCCAAATGGTGTCAGCGGTTAAGCAGGCCCTGGAATATCCCGAAGAACTTTCCGAAAAAAGAAAGGCTTTCATCAGCCGCTTTCTCTACAATCCTGGGAGAGGATCCGCGATGGCGGCAAACGCCATATTGGATCTACTGAAATTGTCATAGACGAGGCAAAGGTGGTCATCATGAGTTCAGATGTCCGTTTCTCTGTCGTCATTCCCACTTATAACCGCAGCAGCCTCTTGCGGGAAGTAATCGAAGCCCTGATCCATCAAGAGAACCCCGGCTGTGGCTATGAAATCATCCCGGTGGACAATGCCTCCAAAGATGACACCCGCCAGGTGGTGGAAGAATTGGCCCAAAACAGCCCGGTGCCGATCCGGTACCTGCACGAGCCGAAACCCGGCAGTCACTATGCCCGCAATACTGGCTTCAAAGCTGCCCACGGTGAAATCCTCGGCCTGATCGATGATGATATCATCGTCGCGCCGGACTGGGTTCGGAAGATAGTGCAGGCTTATGATAATCCGGAGGTGAGCTGTGCTGGTAGCAAGGTTACGATCCGTTGGGTAAACGGGTCACCACCTAAATGGTTTGAACCATTCAAAGGAGTGCTGGGAGAGTTGGACTATGGACACAGATTAATAGAATTACATTATCCTCAAATGATCAATGCTGGAAACTTTTCTATTCGTAAAGAAGTTTTGTTTAAAGTTGGAGGTTATAACCCCTGCAATGCTCCGGCAGACAAACTGATAGGTGATGGAGAGGGTGGACTGTGTTCAAAAGTATATCATTCAGGGGGTCGCATTTTCTGGATACCTGATGCACAGGGATGGCACATACAGGACGCCAAACGGATAACGCTCGCCTATATGCGGCGTAGAGCGAAATTTAACGGAATGAGCAATGCCTATTCAATGTACCGTAAGATAAATGGTGATTCTTTCCAGATCTTAAAGGTGGTCTCTAGACGTATTGTTTCCACTGTATATAACATAATTTGGGTACTTCAATATAGTAACTCACGTGGACCAAGATTCTACAAGCACTTGTATACGTACGAATCCAATTTAGGATTTATCTCTTATCTTATAAGAATTCAGACTAATCACCAGCTTCGTGATTTGGTTTGCCGGGATGATTGGTTAAATGTTTAGGGTAGATCGTGGAGGGATCGTAATATGGCAAACTTCGTTAGCATTGCCGCGCGAGCTCGCGCTTCGTTGCGGCGGGACGGTTGGAGCGAGACGGCCAGAAAGGGTGTGAGTATTCTACCCGGTTATCTGGACTACCTTCTGAACCCACTTGCTCTGCGCGTGCCAAAGGGAACAAACTGGCCCTATGATCCACAGGCTGTACGAGCACAGCTCCAACAGGGCGGCGTCTCGGTCGTGTCCTACCATGTGGACGTGACGGATTTCAAACGTTGGGCCCAGGCAGCTAACTACCCTGATTCCTACTATCGCGGTAGTCCTGCACGCACAGAAAAACTGCTTGAGCATTACCTCTCGCTGCAGTTGCTTCCGCCTATCACCCCACGAAGCGGCATCATTGATGTGGCTTGCGCGGGTTCGTCCTTCGCTGCTGCAGTGCAACGTCTATACAGTTGCACAACCTACCGCCAGGATCTGGTGTATCCCGAAGGCATCCACTATGCATCCGACGGCATTGAGGAGATAGGTGGGAACGCCGCTTGCATGCCTTTGCCGGATTCCTTTGCAGCAGGGCTGGTGTTACATTGCGCCTTCGAGATGTTTCGGGAAGACAACGATAGCTTGTTCATCCAGGAAGCGGCACGTGTCTTGCAGCCTGGTGGTCGCCTGGTGATCATTCCTCTGTATTTGGGAAGTCTGCATCATCACCTGGTGGACCCACTGGCCGACCGGCGTGGGGTCAGCTATGATCCAGGGGCACGCATTGTCTACCGACCCGACTTCTACCGCGTGGCTTCCGCCCGCTTCTACAGTGTGGAAGCATTCATGCGGCGGGTGGTGGAACATCGGTCAGGATTGTCACTCAAGGTGATCTTTGTCGAGAACGAGAAAGAGGTAGACCCAAGTTGTTACCTCAAGTCTGCGGCCGTATTCGAGAAACCAACAGAACCTTGCGTAAGACTTGAATGATCATGCGCATCGGGATCGTTCCCAGCTTGAACCGCTTTGGCGGCGGGCTTTATCAGTATAGTTTGACAATGTTAGAGGCACTTTGTACTTTGCAGCAGCAGGGGTTATTGGAGGATGAGTTCGTCGTGTTTGATCGAGGCGAGAATAAGGCTGCCTTGTCCCAGTTTAATAGGGCAGGTTGGGAGATAGTTCCTCTGAAGCCCCTCACTTTCCATGAACAGCTGCTGGATAAGCTGCGGCGAATCGTGGGAGAAGGGAAGGTGCGTCAACTAGCGAGAAAGTTCTATCACAGGCTTATCGCTCTTCCTGACCCTGACAAAATTATTCCTCACCCTAACCTTGTCCAGCTATTCCTTGCACATGAAATTGACTGGATTCTCTACCCTGGCCCGACAACGATCTCCTTTGAGACGGGCATCCCCTACGTCATGGCGGTGCACGATTTGCAGCACCGGCTCCAGCCGGAGTTCCCCGAGGTTTCTGCTAACGGGGAATGGGAGGAACGGGAGTATCTCTTCCGCAACGGCACTCGCTATGCCACGTTGCTCCTGGCCGACTCGGAAGCAGGTAAGGAGGACATCCTGAACTTCTACGGGGCATATGGCGTCACGCCAGACCGGGTGAAGGTATTGCCATTTCTTCCAGCCTGTTACCTGGCTGCGGATGTCTCAGAAAGCGAGCGACAGCGGGTACGGACAACCTACCGACTGCCAGAGCATTATTTGTTCTATCCTGCCCAGTTCTGGCCTCATAAGAACCACACCCGCATCGTTCAGGCCCTAGGGTTGTTGAAGCAGGAGCATCGCTTGAGAATTCCGGTTGTGTTTTGTGGCACCAATACCGGCGAGTTCCGAGAACGTGCGTTCAGTGAAACGATGTCCATTGCCCATCAAATGGGACTTGAGGACCAGATTCACTATCTCGGCTATGTGCCGGACGAAGATATGTCGAGTCTCTACGCTGAGGCGGTGGCGTTGGTGATGCCGACCTTTTTCGGTCCAACGAACATCCCCGTGCTGGAAGCCTGGGCTTTTAGCTGCCCGGTATTGACTTCAGATATTCGAGGCATTCGGGAGCAGGCGGGGAATGCAGCGGTGTTGGTAGATCCCTATTCAGTGGAAGCCATCGCTGAGGGCATCTATCGGCTTTGGACGGATGACAACCTGCGGCACACGTTGGCTGGGCGGGGATGGGAGCGTCTGACAGCCTATACCCCAGATGATTATCGCCAGCGGCTCATGGAAATCCTGGAGGAAGCGAAAGCGCGGGTACGCTCAGAGAAGCCAAGCTATGCGATGTGGTAAAACACTCAGAGGAGGACATCTTTATGGAGCCTGTTGAACATATTACCTGGAACGGCAAGCCGCTAGCTTACATCATCAGATCGGAGATAAACCCGGAGAAGACCACTTTCCTGACGCCACCGGAGTTTAACTTCCAGGTAGGCTTTGTAGTTTATCCGTCGGATGGAGAGATTGATCCCCACATACACTTGCCTCTGGAGCGTCACATTGTAGGGACTTCCGAGGTGCTTGTTGTCAAGAAAGGGCGGTGCGAGATAGACATCTACAACGATGATCGGGAATTGGTCGTCACCCGGGAGTTGTGTGAGGGCGATATTATGCTAATGGTCGGCGGCGGGCACGGCTTCCGCATGCTGGAGGACACCGTTCTTCTGGAGGTTAAACAAGGTCCTTACACCGGTCTGGACGAAAAGGAGCGGTTCTGAGAGAGAGGAGCAGGGAGAAAGGAGTAAGGAGTGCGGAGTCATCACCCTCCAAGCTCCCCGCTCCAAGCTCACAAAGCAGGGAATAAGAAGGATGGCTGGATTTCGATTTCAGAATCTGGAAATCTGGAAGCGATCAATCACTGTTGTGCACATACTTCTTGATATAGCAGACAGTTTGGAAGAGAAACGCCTTTACCGCTTTGCAGAGCAACTAATAAGAGGGGCAGCCCTCTCCATTCCTAACAATATCGCAGAGGGATCCGGCAGTGAGTCGGATCGAGAATTCAATCAGTTCTTAGGCTTTGCAAGGCGCTCCATCTTCGAGGTGGTTAATATGCTCTTTATCTTTGCGGACCGAGGATTGGTAGCGCGTGAGCAGCAGGTTGTCTTGATCCGTGAATTGGAAGAACTTTCCCGCATGATTACCGGTTTCCGAAGGAGCCTCAAATGACCACAGGGAGCAAGGAGAAAGGAGAAAAGGGCAGGGAGCAGGGAACTCCACGCTCTAGGCTCGAGGCTCCACGCTCAACCATCCCCGTGAATGAACCCCTACTAGGCGAACGGGAGCTGGACTACGTGACCGAATGTGTCCGCACGGGGTGGGTCTCCTCTGCCGGGCGTTTCATCGGAGAATTTGAGCAGAAGTGGGCGGAATACTGCGGGCGGCGCTACGGGATTGCGGTCTGCAACGGCACGGTGGCTCTCCAGGTGGCTGTAGCAGCATTGGACCTCCAACCCGGCGATGAGGTCGTTATGCCCACCTTCACCATCATCTCCTGTGCCCTGGCTGTCGTTTACAATGGCGGCGTTCCGGTCCTGGTGGGCTCCGATTCCCGCACCTGGTGCATGGACGTAGATCAGGTGAAGGAGGTAATCACCCCGAAGACGCGGGCCATCATGCCGGTGCACATCTATGGACACCCTGTGGACATGGATCCGCTTTTGGATTTAGCGGATCAGTATGAACTTGCCATCATTGAAGACGCGGCAGAGGCGCATGGTGCCAGGTACCTGTTTGGACGGAATACCTCTGAGGCCCGCTGGCGTCGCTGCGGGAGTTTTGGCACTTTGAGCTGCTTCAGTTTCTACGCTAACAAACTCATCACCACCGGCGAAGGGGGCATGGTGCTCACTGATGACCCCCAACTGGCCGAGAAAGCCCGTTCGCTGCGTAACCTTTGCTTTCAACCCGGTCGGCGGTTCTACCATGAAGAACTGGGCTTTAACTTCCGCCTGACCAATCTGCAAGCGGGATTAGGACTGGCCCAGTTGGAACGGATGGACCAGATCGTGGCCAGGAAGCGATGGATGGGGCAGGAGTACACACGCCGATTGAAAAACATCGAAGGTTTACAACTGCCGCTGGAGGAACCCTGGGCTCGCAGTGTTTACTGGATGTATGGAGTCGTGCTCTCGGAAGAGATGGACATGAATGCCTGTCAGTTTGCTCAAAGGCTAAGGGAGCGCGGTGTGGACACTCGGCCTTTCTTCCTGGGGATGCACGAGCAACCCGTGTTCCATCAGCGTGGCCTTTTTCTTAATGAGCATTATCCTGTGGCTGAGCGGCTTGCCCGCCAGGGGCTGTATCTCCCGTCAGGCTTAGCATTGACCGAGGAGCAACTGGTCCATGTATGCGATGCTGTACATGAGGTACTCTCGTGAGTGAGGTCTTTGGCTCTATTTACGCTGACACCTACGATCTACTCTATCACGATAAAGACTACGCTGTCGAATGCGACCTCATCGAGCGCATCTTCCAGACCTAACGTTGGGAATAGGAAAGATCGATGAGTGACTTCAAGATTATTAAGAGTCAGCGTATATGAAAGGATTCTATGGTCAGTAAAGATATTGCAAGAAAGTGGAAGAAAGATTGGAGGAAAAATCTGGAAAGTAGAGGAGGAAGATTGCCTAAGTGCAACTTGCTCAAAAGAGAGAATTTCGCGATTTGCATGGAACGTTGCACGTCCGGGAACGAAAGTTGCCATTGGTGATCATCAATGCCGACGATTTTGGTAGTGATAAGGCAATAAACCAAGGCGTTGTCAAAAGCTTCAAGTTAGGATATATCTCAAGTACAACAATTATGGTTAATATGCCCGGTTTTGCCGAAACTTGTAAGTTGGCTAAAAAAGAAAATCTTCTATCACATATTGGGCTACATCTGAATCTTACCGAGGGTAAACCCCTAACACAGAATATAGCATGCCTCTCGAGGTTTTGTTCGCCTAATGGATATTTTGTAGATCCGCGAAAGGGTAATCCATTCTATCCTTTGAAACAAAATGAGAAACAAGCCCTTCGAGAAGAAATTATAGCCCAGATCACGGCCTGCCGCGAAAGAGGGCTCCCACTTACACACATTGACTCACACCACCATGTCCACACGCTTTGGAATATAGGGCAAGTGGTGGTTCAGGTAGCACGTGAGATGGGAATAAATCGTGTGCGGCTTGCGCGCAATTGTGGGCCAAAGATATCACTCGTCAAGCGAACCTATAAAACTATTTATAACCAATGGCTTCAGGTCCATCACATGGCTGGGGTTCGTTATTTTGGCAATATCGACGATTTTGCTTGGCTCTTGCGTGATCGGAGACTCTTGTCTGATCTCTCAGCTGAGATCATGACCCATCCAAAACTGGGCCCAAATGGCGTGATACTGGATTATAAATCTGACGTGTTGCTTCAGGAGAAGCTGGATCGGTTGCCGATACCGTTTAATATTATCACGTCCTATAGCGGTGTATCTTATCTTAGGAATCATAACACAAACTAACATTGTCGGGAAGTCAGTAGTAGGCACAGAGAGAAAGCCGTGATTAAGTTTGCCAAGCAGAATCTGATGAGCAAATCTGCTCACCTAGAAGGGTTGCTTTCTCTAGGTTGCTATGCGGCGGGCGATCGGATATAGGTAGTAGGGATGGTCAAGAGCATTTAAGGCGTTGATCTGCTCAGGGTTATCCCGTGGAGAGAGGGGATAAACCATAATGGGAAGAGAGGTTATAGAGAGCGGATGGCGATCGACCCAAAGATCCACTTTGGGAGATCTTGTGTAGCTGGTCGCCGGATCCCTGTGGAAGATGTGCTTGAGCTGATCTGGGGAAACATTCCCTTTGGCGAGATCATTAAGTTTGGAGCACGTGGCCCAGTTCCGATTTGTTATTTGCCCTGACATAACAAAATAACGCTAATTAATATAATCTGTAGACAAAAGGAGAGTGGCGGGATATGATGAGAGCCCTCATCACAGGAGGAGCAGGTTTCATCGGGTCCTATCTTGCTGGGGAACTCTTGACAAGAGGGCATATGGTCACTGTCTTCGATAACCTGTCCACCGGAGATCTCAGGAATATCGAACACCTCAAGGAAGACGGGCACTTCCGCTGCGAGATCGGTGACATTTTAGTTAGGGAACAACTGGCCCCTCTAGTCAAAGACGCGGAGATCGTATACCATTTGGCCGCCTCAGTGGGAGTTCGGTACATCATGGAACACCAAGTTGAGACCTTGGAGATCAACGTCAAGGGAACAGAAAACGTCCTGGAGTTAGCCAGGGGTTATGGGGTCAAGGTCATCCTCGCCTCGACCTCTGAGGTCTACGGGAAGAACTCCAAGTTCCCGTACTCCGAGGAGGACAACCTCGTCCTTGGCTCGACAACGATTATCCGCTGGGGATATGCATGCTCGAAGGCATGCGATGAGTTCTTGGCTATGGCCTATTATCGCGAGAAGGGGCTTTCGGTGGTCATCCTTCGGTTGTTTAACACCATCGGCCCCCGTCAGACAGGTCGTTACGGGATGGTCGTCCCCAAATTCGTCGCCCAGGCCCTCCGGGGCGAGCCAATCACCGTCTACGGGGACGGGCAGCAGCAGAGGAGTTTTACCTACGTCAAGGACGTCGTCAAGGCAATGACCGATATCGCGGCCGTTCCTGCAGCAGAGGGTGGAATCTTCAACGTCGGTAACAATCAAGAGATTACCATTAACGCGCTGGCTCATCTCATCAAACAGGTGACTGGCAGCCGATCCAAAATTATCCACGTTCCCTACGAACAGGTCTACGGAGAACACTTCGAAGACATACGGCGTCGTCTCCCCGACATCTCCAAGATCCAGAGGTTTATCGATTATCATCCTGACACGGATCTGGTCAGGATCATCGAGGAGATCGCCGAAGATACCAAGAACCGAGAACTTCAAGATTGACAACCGAGCTCCTAAAGCACTGCGATATCTGGGTGGTGTGCTATCGGTTGTCTGAGGGATAGGGGCCGAATCTTACGGAGGTATGGGAGGTATATATGCACTCTACTAATGAAGAGCTGGGTCAGCGACTATTGAAGCAGAATAGGATCACAGAGGAAACGCTCCGCCGGGTGTTCCAGATCCTGGAAGGAGGTGGTGAGAAGGGGTTGGAGGAGATTCTGGTCCAGGAGGGTTTTGTGGGTGCGGAAGAGTTGGAAGAAGCGCTCTTGACCTTCCGTGACGCCTCGGAAAAGCGGCTAAGGGAGAAGATTGAGACCCGTACGGCCCGGGTCGGGGTGCTTGGGATGGGGTATGTCGGCCTGCCGCTGATGGTCGCGGTCGCCGAGGTCGGATTCCAAGTCACTGGAATTGACATTGCTGAGGACAAAGTGGAGTCGATCAATGCAGGCCGGAGCTACGTTGAGGACGTCAGCGACGCGCAGCTCTCTCCGTTCGTCGAGAGCCGAAAGATCACGGCAACAACCCACTACAGTGCTGTCAGGGATCTCGACGTGATCATTATCTGCGTCCCGACCCCATTGAACCGCAACAAAGAGCCTAACCTGCGCCCAATCGAGCAAACCGTTCAGGGGCTTTCCGAACACATGGCCAAAGTGCAGTTGATCATTTGTCAAAGCACCACGTTCCCGGGGACCACCCAAGAGGTCATCCTGCCCAGGTTGCAATACGAGCATCGCCGGGTTGGCCGAGATTTCTACCTGGCCTTCTCTCCAGAGCGGACCGATCCAGGAAACAAAGAGTACGGCGTGAGGAACATCCCCAAAGTCGTCGGCGGGATCACCGAACGTTGTACCAAGATGGCGGTGACTTTCTTTGAGCAGTTCGTCGACCACGTCGTGCCAGTCAGCTCAGCCCGGATCGCCGAGATGACCAAGCTGTTGGAGAATATTTTTCGGAACGTGAACATCGCGTTCGTCAACGAACTGATGATGCTCTGCGACCGCATGGACATCGATATCTGGGAAGTCATCGAGGCCGCCTCGACTAAACCGTTCGGCTTCATGCCTTTTTATCCGGGGCCGGGGGTAGGTGGGCACTGCATCTGTGTAGACCCCTTCTATCTGTCGTGGAAGGCACGGGAGTACGATTTTTATGTGAACTTCATCGAGTTAGCGGCGGAGACGAACGACAACATGCCGTACTACGTCGTTGACAAAATTACTCGAGCCCTGAATGAACGAGGAAAACCCCTAAGCCACAGCAAGCTCCTATTGTTAGGGCTCAGCTTCAAGCGAAACGTCAGTGATATCCGCAACTCTCCGGCGTTGAAGATTGCCGAACTGTTGCAGGAGCGGGGAGCGATGATCGCCTACAATGACGATCATGTCCCAGAAGTGGCAATCGGTGGGGAAACGTTCCGAAGTCTGCCGCTTGAAAGGTGTCTGTTCCGGGACTATGACGTAACAGTGATACTCGTTGATCATGATTATTACCCGGTCGAGCAGATTCTCCAGGCCTCCAATCTGGTGATCGACATACGCAACGTCACCAAAGGACTCAAGGCATCCAATGTGGTAAAGATCTAACGTATCGAGCGGGATGACAGTGAAGAAGGTGTCCAATTACTGGCCGACCTGATCATGAGCTGACAGCTAGATACGGGAAGGGTATGGGTACTGTATAACTTGGTGGAGCGTATCATGGGAAGCAGATCTGGGCACGGGGACTGGTCTATTTGCTGAACCTAGTGTAGCGCAAGGTGCTCAGCTATATTTGTGTGCCCCAACGTGCAACAAGGCGATGATTAGTTCCCCAATTGAAGGCGTAAGTGACGGATTCAAATCCGCACATCGGGAAGAAATGAGGATGGGCATGGAAAAGGGCGTTAAAGACTGTATTCTGGAGTTGAACGGCGGCTTATCAAGTCGACTCGAACCAGGAAGATGGGGTGTAGCAAAAATATCCATCACTAATAATGAGGTACCAAACCGTTCTTTAAGCCCAACTGTCTCAATCGTGACCCCCAGCTTCAATCAGATGCAGTTTCTAGAGCAGACTATTCGTTCCGTCCTCAATCAGAGCTATGATAACATCGAGTATGTCGTGATAGATGGAGGCTCTACCGATGGAAGCGTTGATGTATTAGGACGATATTCCCATAAACTCACCTATTGGGTTTCCGAACCGGATCAGGGCCCAGCAGATGCCTGTAACAAAGGATTCCAGCATACGAATGGCGAAATCCTAGGCTATCTGAACTCAGACGATGTCCTGCTACCACATGCTGTTGAAACAGTTGTCCGCGTTTTTATGGCTAAGCCCAGTGTCGACGTCGTCTATGGCGATGTTTACATCATCGATGAAAATAATCGAGTACTGCAAAAGATGTTTTCGGCCTCATTCTTCAACCCTTATCTGTACGTGTTAGGAGGCTTCGATATCGCCCAGCAGGCGACCTTTTGGCATCGGAGCCTCTTCGAATCAGTTGGGGAATTCAACCCGCGAAATAAAACCTGCTGGGACGCCGAACTGTGGGTTGACATGGCGCTGCAAGGAGCGAAATTTCGGCATGTCAATCAGTTTTTAGCCGGGTTCCGACATCACCCCGCTTCCATCAGCATGTCGGGAAGGTTGGCATCCGAGTATTGGAAAGACAGAGAGCGGCTGTTCCAAAAGGTGTTTGGGCGGTCCCCGACAGCTTGGGACCGATACGTCCTCAGCCCGATCAGCCGGGCTCTTGGGAAGCTGGTACTACCGCAGAAGCTGTTCCCCAGGCTCGGCATCGGAAGGAGGGAAATCGAGGTTGATTGAGAGTCCAAGAGCGAGTTCAAAGATGGCTCACCAGAGGTCTAGGCCGATAAAGGTCGCCTACATACAACACAACCCGACCTCGTATCGCACACCAATGGAAGTTCAGTTGGTCCATCGTGAGGACCTGGAGATGAAGGTCTTCTACTGCAGCGAAACAGAGGTTGACAAGGCCTGGGAGATCGCCCTTGAAGATGGGGCCTTTCAGATCCTGCCTGCCTGGCATCCTCGATTCGGTGAGGAGTTCCATCTACATTGGAATCCGGGCATCCTGCGCGTGCTACGAGACGGCGACTTTGATGTGATTGTCACCGGAGGGTATATTCACCTAACTATGCTGACGGCGTTACTTTGGGCCCGGTGGCATCGTGTTCCGTATATTGTGCTCTCGGAAAGTAATCTGAGAAAACCACGTGGCGTAGTTAAAAAAACGCTGAAATGGTTCCTGTTGCGCCCACTTCTGCGTAGTGCCTCTGCTGGGCTTGCGATTGGGAGCTACGCCAAGGCGTATTTGAATTACTACGGTGTCCCTGAGGCTCGCATTTTTATTTTTCCCAACACGCCAGATGTCGATCGGTTTTCCGCAGAAAGCGCACGTTATCGTAAGCGGGAGTCGGAAGTCAAATGCGAACTTAATCTTAGTGAAGACCGGTTAATCTGCTTCGTGGGGAAGTTCGTCCAGCTCAAGCGGGTAGATCTCCTGTTAAGTGCCTTTTGTCAACTGCAGACCGATCCGGAGGTCCGCATCAATATAGGGCTAGTGTTGGTTGGTGACGGACCGGAGCGGAAGCAGCTAGAAGAGAGGGTTCGAGAGGAGGCGATCCGCAACGTGCACTTTCTCGGGTTTCAGCAACCACGGGACCTGCCCCGGATCTACGCAATCAGCGACCTGTTCGTGCTCCCCTCCCAGCATGAGACGTGGGGGGTTGTCGTTAACGAGGCGATGGCTTGTGGCTTGCCGGTTGTGGTGACTGAGAGGGTTGGCGCCGCCGGAGACATCGTGCGAGATGGCGAGAACGGCTATATCGTGCCGGTGGACGATCTAAGTGCACTTCATCAAGCGATGAAAAGGATCATCGGTGATAGTGAGCTACGGGAACGGATGGGGCAGAAGTCGAGCAGGATCATTCGCAGTTGGAATTATGAGATGGGGATTCGAAACTTCATTGCGGGTCTGCGCGCGGCGTTGGAAGTGACAGAGAGGTAGGTAACTGTGGAAATCACACCGCTTGGCTATCTCGTCTTGCCGCTTGGACTTTTTCTGTTTATTCGGGGACGGCGTGCGCTGTTTTGGGCGCTGGTAGTGTCAATCCCGTTTTTTGATGCCTATGTGTTGCACTTGACGGCCATCACTGCGGTGATTCGTCCAAGCTTTTATTTTGGTGGATTACTCCTAATGCGACAAGTCCTGGATGGCTTTGTAACAGGGCGTTTTACATCGGTTAAAGGTCGAGAAACTCGATATTTGCTCTTATTTTGGCTGGTGATCAGCTTTTCATTGATCATGCCCTTGCTGCTCGAAGGCAAGGTGTTGGTTCAGCCCATTGACACCCCTCTCGATTCCTTTGTGTTGGAGACCCAGCAGTTTCGTCGCACGAACTTGACCCAGCTCGTTTATCCACTCTTTATGGGGCTGGTGTTTTTGGTTATGATAAAAGAACTGAGGGATTATAATACGCTGAGGCGCGTTTTCCGGCTCAACGTTGGTCTAGCGCTCTTCGTCGTTGGAAGCGGGGTTTTGTATAACTTTTCCCTAATGACTGGCCAAACCAGCGCCTTGAGCGCTGTATACTGGTTTTTAACCGGGAATGCACAGTTCCCTGTGAGGCCATTCTCATTTGGTGGGGTCTTGCCTCGCATGTTCACGATTGCGGGCGAACCTGGCTACACCGGAGCCTATCTCTTATTTGTTTTAGGGTCAGCTTTGGCACCTGTATTGCTGGACAGGACCCAGCTATTGTGGGGAAAGACATTGTCTAAGCACCTCTTGATTGCGGTCATTCTAACACTGCTGCTCAGTGCCGGAACCACGACATATGCTGGGTTTGCTCTGTTTGCAGGCATTCTGGTTATCCTTTTATCCAGGCGATCCCGTTGGCGATCCGTTTTCAGAGTAATCGGGGGTACAATGGTTCTTTTAGTGATTGCCTCCTTATTGTTTCCATTCCTCTTTGAAGTCCCATTGTTTCAGTATCTTTACCATGAGCACATACAAAAATTTCTACTAATGGCCGGATCCGGACCCATCCGGTGGCAGATCGCTTCCCATGGATTTGAGCTCTTTGCTCAACATCCGTTGCTTGGGGTGGGCTACGGCAGTAATCGTTCCTCTACACTTTTGACGTTCTTGCTCTCCAACGTTGGTTTGCTTGGCACTCTGCCATTTTTCCTTATGAACTGGGTTGTCTTTCGCAAAGGATTAAGTGTCTACCAACATGCTCGGAATAGCGATCTCAAGTGTATCGCTCTGGGCTTGCTCACCTCTTTTGGCACGCTCTTTGGGCTCATGCAATTTGCCAAGTCGGAATCTTCGTTGCTTTATATGTACTATTGGCTGCTTCTAGCAATGCTTGTAGCTTCTTATCGTATCATGTCACAAGAGCGTACTCAGAGCAGGAACTCGGGAAGGGTAAGCGATCTAGCTCGTTAGGCATAAGATCCAACCTGAGGGCGGCCACCATGAATACGCATAGAGTCAATGATCGGGTTTGCAAGGAGAGCTATAAGGAGATAAATTATGAGGATAGGTATTAATCTGTTGTTCTTGTTGCCAGAGATTGTTGGCGGCACGGAAATATATTCATGTTCGCTTTTAGCGGCTCTTAGCCAGATAGATCGGCAAAAGGAGTACTTTGTCTTTCTCAACAAAGAGTCCGCGAAGCTAAAGTTGCCAGAAAACCCTAATTTCAAACGAGTCGTTTGTGCCGTTCCTGCAAGATTTCGTGCGGCGCGGTACCTTTGGGAGCAATCCGTGCTTCCGTTCCAAGCCAAGAAGTATCATTTGGACCTCCTGCATTCCCTGGGTTATGTGCAACCTCTGTACCTACCCTGTCCATCCATCGTTACCATCCACGACCTCAATTTCTATAATTTGGCGCCGTATTTCTCTTCCGTAAAGAGAACCGCTCTGCGTTTCTTCATCACACGCAGTGCTAAAAAAGCGGACCATATTCTGACCGTTTCCGAGTTTGGCAAATCTCAACTCGAGGAGATTCTTGGGATCCCAAGAGGCAAGGTGACAGTAACGTATAACGCTGTCAAGGAAAGAACGATGGGCGCCTTACCCTTTGCCGAACTTCAACAGCGATACGGCATTCTGAAACCTTATATTCTTGGTCTTAGCAGTCTTAGCCCTCACAAGAATATGACCGCCCTTATCAAGGCATTTGTCTTGGTCAAAGAGGCAGGATTCACAGAACTGCAATTGGTCCTAGCAGGACATCCTCCGACAGACAAAAGTTCTCTAGATGCTCTTATCAAACAGACAAAGCTTCAAGACAACGTCTTATTCACCGGTTATGTGCCAGACGAAGTGCTTCCCAGTCTCTACGCTCATGCTGAGCTGTTTGTTTTCCCTTCGTTGTATGAAGGCTTTGGCATCCCTGTCTTGGAAGCCTTCACCTATGGAACTCCTGTGGCTTCGTCAAGCGCGGCGTCTCTGCCCGAAATTGCCGGCGATTCCGCGGTGTACTTTGATCCCCGAAATGTCGAAGAGATGGCGGAAATCATCATTCGTCTGCTTCAGGACGAAAGATTACGAGACACCCTGGTGGCTAAGGGGAAGGAAAGGGCTAAAGAATTCACCTGGGAGAAGAGTGCTCGGAAGACCCTGGAGGTGTACAATCGGATCGCATGATGCGAATTTACGATTGGTGGAGATTAACGCACGAGGAAGCATTACATTATAGCGAGGTTTCAGGATCGGTACGGGAAGCTAGTAAAGAGGTTATCGAGGGAGACAGACGATGAAAAGGGCACTTATCACGGGAATCACCGGCCAAGATGGCTCTTATCTGGCAGAACTCTTGCTGCACAAAGGCCATGAGGTCCACGGTCTGATCCGGCGGGCAAGCACGTTCAATACCGATTGTATCGATCACTTAAGACTCTAGACGAGGTGGAGTCTTGCTCCTAGACAAGGCCGTAAACCTACAAAAGCCGATTGAGTTTAGTCCTCATGCCCGAGAGAAAATGCTGGATCGTGGGGCTGCAGAGAGTGAGGTCAAAGCAGCTATTCGCACCGGTAGCCCTGAACCGGCGCGGAAAGAACGCTTCATGTTTCGAAAGAACTTTGCCTTTAGCAACCAAT
>Ga0315547_1000451_pt1 | contig 41467 bp, 37 predicted proteins | sample SalMarSW160240MG_2_FD_202542 | JGI IMG/M metagenome (GOLD analysis project Ga0315547, IMG submission 202542) | Salt marsh sediment microbial communities from the Plum Island Ecosystem LTER, Massachusetts, United States - Salt Marsh Sediment SW1601-240 ...
AAACTTTACTTAAAAGAGCATACGGATACAAAAATTTTGATTATTTTCGTATGAAAGTTTTACAAAAATGTGGGTACCTCATGGAAGCTCCTACCCACACATTTTGAAGGAGAACCAATAATAATGGAGGAATAGAAATCTGGATTTGGGATGAGACAGAAGAACTTTGGGTTGATTTCTCAGGAACCCTCCCATCAATCGGTAATTATGGATCAACCCAATTATATGATATGAATGCAGATGGATATATGGATGTAATTGCTCTTGGAAATGGACCATTAACTATATGGCTCGGCGATGGCAATGGAAACTGGACCCAAAATGCTCAATTTAATCCTACCACTCTTCCTCATATAATGTGACAAAACTTATAATTTGAAATATAATCATTATAAAATTAGTAATATTTTGACTATATTATTGTAAATAAATATTTACGAACTTAAAGGATTTAATAACTTAGTAAATCTTTAAAAGAAATTGAGGTAAAATATGATTGAAATAATTATTTCATTACTTATTGGATTAATTGTTGGGATTGTAGCAACAATACTAATTTTGCGAGGAAAGTCCTCGCTACAAAGGCAGTTAATAAATGATTTAAAGAAAGAGCACTCTACAAAACAGGCAGAGATTGATATGTTAAGAAGTGAAAAAACAGTAGCAGAAACAAAATTTCAAGAAGCGAAAAAAAATATTGAAGAGCAAAAAGAATTACTAAAAAAAGCAACTGAACAGCTATCTGATACATTTGAAGCCTTATCAGCAAAAGCTTTGAAAAATAGTAATGAAGAATTTTTGAAATTAGCCAAACAAAATCTGGAAATAATTTTAGAGAAAACAAAAAATGAGTTTGGAAAAGAAGCGATTTCATATACATTACAACCTTTAAAAGATGCATTGAAAAGATATGATAATGAGATTAAGGAAATGGAAAAGGATAGGCAAGACGCTTATGGTGGATTGAGAGAACAGCTAAGCAATCTCACGATAACTCATGAAAAGTTGAAAAATGAAACATCAGCTCTTGTGAATGCATTAAAAAGGCCACATGTCCGCGGTAGATGGGGAGAAATTACTTTAAAACGAGTGGTTGAATTGGTTGGCATGTCCGCACATTGTGATTTTACTGAGCAAACAAGTATAGGCACGGATGAAGGGCGATTGCGTCCAGATATGATTGTAAACCTTCCGGGGAAACGTTCAATTGTTATTGATGCAAAAGCTCCTTTAAAATTCTTTTTGGATGCAAATGAAGCAAAAACAGATAAAGAACGCGAAACAGCAATGTTATCACATGCAAAAGCAGTGCGTGACCATATGAATGCATTATCTAAAAAGGATTATTGGAAGCAGTTTGAACAAAGTCCTGATTTCGTTGTCTTATTTCTTCCTGGTGATTCCTTCTTTAGTGCCGCCCTTGAGTTGGATAAAAATTTGATTGAAGATGGAATAAATAATAAAATTATCATTGCAACGCCAGCTACTTTGATAGCGCTTTTAAGAACAGTGGCATTCTCATGGCAGCAGCAAAAGGTTGCTGAAAACGCAAAAGTAATTGCACAAGCAGGTGCAGAATTATATGAACGGATATGCACATTTCAGGAGCATCTTGGGAAAATTGGCGGTAGTTTAGATTCAGCGGTTGATACTTATAATAAAGCTGTTGGCTCGTTCTCAAGAAGAGTAATTCCTGGTGCAAGGAAATTACAAGAGCTGGGTGTAAAACAGACAAAGAAAGAAGTTACTGAAATAGAACCGATTGAGACAACGATTAGAGAATTGCCTGGGGAATAGCAGAAAAGGAGTCAAAATGAATAGAAAAAAGAAGTTGGAAGAAATTATTGATTATTTTTTTCAAGAAAACAGAAAATATTTCTCTTTTAAAGAAGTAAAGGAAGCAGTATTTAAAAAAGATAGTTTTTATGAACTAGAAACACTAAAAAAAAATTTATATAGATTTAAAAAGGAAATGAAAATTTTTTCAGCAGGTAGAGGATGGTATTCTATAATTTCGATGCCATTTATACTTGATAAAAAGCCAGTGAGGAATATTATTAATTATGTCAAAAAAGAATTTCCCTTGCTTGCATTTAATTGCTGGAGCATACAACAAATACAATCGTATTATCATCACATTCCCATAAAATTTATTATATTTGTCTATATAAAAAAAGATTATTTAAAAACAATTTATGATTTTCTTCATGAAAGATATAAAAATGTATATAATAATCCTTTACAATTAGAATTAGAAAAGATTTTTTCAATTGAGAATCAGACTATAGTCTTAAGACCCTCAATTTCAGAAGAACCAGTTAAAGGAAATTATGCACAAGTGGAGAAAATACTTGTTGATTTGTATGTAGAAAAAGACAAATTAGATTTATTAGATGAATGGGAATATAATGAGATATTTCAAAAAATAATTACTCAATACAGAATCAACATCCCTAAAATAATCCGTTACTGCAAGAGAAGGATGTTGAATAATTGTCCTCTAATGGCAATAATAGATAAATATTGCCAATAGTGGACATTTTATAGTAGTAAGAATGTTTATGTAAAAATAAATCATTATTGTAGAGAATGAAATATGATAAGAAAACATTGTTTTTCTAAAGAGTGGATTTTGGGAATTAGAAAAAAGTATAAGAAAGCTGACCCCATATTAATAGAAAAAACAATCTATAGTTTTGAGTTATTGGGGAATCTGGCAAAGCTGAAAAGTGATTTTGTATTTAAAGGAGGCACTTCATTAATATTACTTTTACCTGAAATTAATCGTTTATCTATTGATGTAGATATTATTGGGAAATGTGCTATAAACCTGTTGGATACTGTATGGAATAATACAATATTTAAACGAGTTGAACCTCTTGAAAGGAAAAATAGAGGTATTCCCAAAGCTCATTACAAATTTTATTATGATTCAGTCATAACAAACCGAGAAGATTATGTATTACTTGATATAATAGTTGAAAAATCTGTTTATCCGAAGACAAAATTAAAGCAAATTGAAACACCTTTTTTTGAAACTGATGAAAGAATTATTATAACTATTCCTTCAATAAATTCAATTATAGGAGATAAATTAACTGCTTTTGCTCCAGAAACAATTGGCATTCCTTATGAATCTGAGGTTTATAAAAAGACAATGAGTATTATTAAACAATTATTTGATATATCTGAATTATTTAATTACATAACTGATATTTCTGAAGTAATTGAATCATACAAGCATGTTCAAGAACAAGAGTCAGTATTCCAGGGGAAAAGTTTTACATTAGAAGAGACACTTTCAGATACAATAAATACTTCTTTTCTGATTTCTCAATTAGGTTTCAAAGGTGGTATAAAAGATCATAAAACTGAAATATTAGAAAAAGGATTTCATCAACTTAACAGCTATCTGCTTAATTACAGGTTTAATGTATTAAATGCAAAATTAGCGGCTTCAAAAGCGGCTGTAATCGCAACAATTATAAAATATAATCAAGATGATGTTGATTTTGAACAAATAAGATATACTGATTCAAAATTGACAGAGATTATAAATATTGAGATTTCAAATAAGTATAAAATTTTAAACAAATTAAAAGCTATATCCCCAGAGAGTTTTTATTACTGGTATTTCATTTCAAAAATAGAGGAACAGGAAAAATGAAAAAGCAAAAGAAAAGTGAAAAGCAAGAAATTATGTCACCTAAGGATGATCCTTATTTAATGCGAATAAACAAGGGCGAAAAGTTGTATAAATTCTTTTTCTTTCGTCCAATTGCAGGACGAGATAGACATTTTGAATATCGGATTTTAACAAAGGAAAAAAACCAATGGAAAAATAGAAATGGTTAGTTATAATTTCAAGATAGTAAATGGTATTCCACAGAAAAGCTCAATTATGAAAGCTCCCGAGATTCCGAAAAAGAAATTAGAGGAGATTATTCAAAATATGAAGGAAAAGACAAATACTGCTCCGGATGAGTTTGAGGAACTGGACCTTTCCAAATTTAAAACAATAGATGAACAGCTTAAATTTCTTAAAAAACGGGATAGAGTGGATACGATGTATATTATGTAGAAAAAAGCATTAAGGGGTGGGCTGAATATATAGGAAAAGCCTGCTTTTAATTGAGATTAATTATGCATAATTGGAAAAGCTACATCCCCTCCTCTCTCGCAGGTTTGCTTACACTTGCACAGTTCATATTGCTTTTTTTCATAAGCAAAACATATATACCTGCTCTCAGATATGTTGGCTTTGCAATATGGGCACTTTCTGCTTATTTTGGCTGGGCACCTATGTTCATATTTAAAAAGAAGGGTGGTGTAACAAAAGGACAAAGTTACCTTCATACCACAAAACTTGTGGATACTGGAGTTTATGCAATTGTCAGGCACCCACAATATGTTGCTTTACCATTATTAAATATTGCATTTATTCTTGTTGGTCAGCATTGGATTATTGTAATTTTAGGTATTGTTGCAATTCCTCTTATGCTAATTGACTTACAAAAAGCAGATAAAAATTGTATTGAAAAATTTGGGGATAAATATATTGATTATATGAAGAGAGTGCCAAGGGTAAATTTTGTTTTAGGAATTATTCGGGTGCTAAGTAAAAAAGATAATGTCAGAACTTAAATCATTCCCGAATGATTCAAGTTATGAAAGGAGCAAACAAAAATGGCTAAAAGATATGAACACACGCAAGTCGGCTACTTGATGTTAGTCGTTTTATGTATTATACTGGCATTTATGATTTTCTTTATGTCTTTTTTTGGATTTAATTTGATCGGTTTTATTGCTCTTTTGGTAGTTGTTTTAGTATTGTGGATGTTTACTAAACTAACTGTTGAGATAGATAGTGAATTTCTACGAATTAAATTTGGTGCAGGGATTATTCGTAAAAAATTTCCAATAAACGAAATTAATTCATGTAGGGAAGTAAAAAATCGCTGGTATTATGGTTGGGGAATCAGGATTATACCACATGGCATTTTGTATAATGTATCTGGACTCCTCGCAGTTGAAATTGAGATGAAAAGTGGCAAAAAATACCGTATCGGAACAGATGAGCCGGAAAAACTTGTCAAAGCAATTCAGGAATCAATAGGGACTTAACGCGATAACTAAGTTGAGAATAAAGTAAAAGTTTGTAACTAATTATATTTTGGATAACAATTTCAAAAAGGAGTAAGTAAAAATGAAAGATAACTGGCAGATATCAAATAGAGTTGCTCAAATACAAAAATCCGCAATTCACGAAATGACAAGATTATCAAAACAAAGGAGTCAAGTATGAAACTCAAAATTCTATTAATAACAGTATTACTGATTTTAACTTTCGGGTGTTCGCGACAATACAAGTTTGAAAATGGGAAGATTGTCGGAATTCAAACCATACAGGATTTGGACAAAGCTTCTGTTTTTACATTTGGGATAATGAGTGATAACAAGGGAGATTCACCTCAAAGTTCTGAACAATTCACAAGAATGGTAAAATGGCTTGAAAACAGCAAAACAGAATTTGTAATAGGATTGGGTGACCATGTTAAAAAAGGATGGGAAAATTCATTTCTTGAATTTTTGAAACAAAACCAATGGTGGAAAAACCATTTCTATCCAAATATTGCAGACGGAGAAAATGAGTATTATGGAAAAAGTCAGGGTGATTGGGGTGCGGGAGCTCCTCTTTTGGATGTTGTTAATCTATCAAAAAAAGAAAATGTCATAATTCGTGAAAACGGGTGTGAATATTATGCTGCAATTCCAATCAATAAATACACAATTCATTTGATTCAATTACATTATTCTGACAGCCCTGAAAATGACAGTATTGCGTTTCGAGAGGATTCAAAGCAATATCTTATCAGCACTTTGAAGAATATCAATAAAGGTGAGAAAGACATCATTATTGTTGCAGCACATTCCAGAACAGGCAGTTGGATTCAACTACTTTCTGATGAAGCAGAGAAATTGGTAATGGAAAAAGCTGATCTTGTGCTTTCAGCAACAACGCATTTCTTTAAACGAATTGAAGTAGAAGGTTATGAAAACAATGGTGCTTTATGTATAAATACAGGCTCAATCACTTATCCGAATTATTGGTGTCCGGGTGGTTATGTTCAGGTGCATGTTCTAAAGAAACCTTTTGCTCTTGTTGTTCAATATATCAATGCAGATAGAACTGAAATAGAAATGCAGAATTCAGATTATGCTTATATCAAAATTATTAATGGCAAAATTTTGAAAACTGACTTTCGGGCAAAGCGTTACGAAGAAGATGTTGATAGAATTATCGGTGTTTCTGAAAAAGATTATTCAAAAGAAGAAATGAATAAAATCATGAAAGAACTTTATTTAATTGTAACAGGTGCAAACGAAGCATTTGCTCGTGCCTATAAAGGACTTCCTAAAGGAGATGTTAAATATAAAGAACTCTGGAATATTTGCCCTTATAATGATGAAATATATTCTATCAAATTTACTGACGAACAAGTCAAGTCGTTATTCGAAAATAAGATTCCTTTAAAAGGTAGAAAAGAGATTGAAATTGCTATGGATTCGTATAATGGAAAAAATTATATTAATAAATTGAAACTTGGTGAGAGTAGTTATAAAAAGACAGGGAAACATGAAATACAAGTTTTGGCTGAATGGCTTCAAGATAATAAGTAGAAGGAAGTTGTGGTAAAAGTTTTAAGAAATTAGGTGCATTCATATTTAAACATCAATAAAATTCTTGACAAGTAATTGAAATAAAATAAATAAAACTAAATAGCAATTAATAATTTAATAGTTGAATAGAAATTAATGAGTTAAATTTTGCACAATGAAATTATTATAAGAAGGAATTCACTCAATGAATCGTGTTATCACAGAATTTATTTTACTAATTGTATTTGCATCAACTCTCTTCGCAGCAAAAAAGCCAGATTGGATTGAAAAGTATCCCATCAGTTCAATATATTATATTGGAATTGGTGTAGCACAAAAAGAAAAAGATACTCGAGATTATATTCAAAAAGCGAAAAATAATGCATTGAAAGAAATTGCTTCTGAAATTACTATAACAATTTCAAGTGAAGTAATAAACAAGATCGTAGAAAAATCCGGGGTGTTAGAGGAGGATTTCAAATCCCTGATTCGTTCTACTACAGAAGCACAGCTAGAAGGTTATGAACTCATTGATACATGGGAGGATGAAAAGGAATATTGGGTATATTACAGACTTTCAAAAGCCTTATATGAAGAGAAAAAGAAAGAAAAAATCAATAAAGCGATAAGTCTTTCATTGGATTTATTTTCAAAAGCAAAAATTAATCTAAAAGATAGAAACATTGAAAAAGCTCTTCTCTTCTATCTGCAATCATTAAATCCTATTGCTGATTATATAGGTGAAACTCTTGAAACAAATTTTCAAGATACAACCATTTTTCTGGAAAATGAAATATATTTTTCTCTCCAAAACATTCTTGGGAATAGTGAACTGCACCCATTAACAAAAGAATTAAATGCAAAGATTGGTCAAGCTGTCAAAAAACCAGTAGAAGTTTCAGCAGTATATTTTGACCAAAATGGCAATGAGATCAAAATTAACAATCTACCGATCACTTTTTCTTTTATAAGAGGATCAGGTGAGTTGATGAAAAATATTCGCACTGATAAAAATGGTGTTGGAAGATGCAAAATAAGTAAGATTTCATCACCAGATAAATTTCAAATTGTTCAGATTGAATTGGATATTTCCAGTTTATTACCCCAAGATAGTACATCAATCATTTATAGAGATATTATCAAAAGTTTGCCAATTCCAAATGCAAAGATCATTCTTAATGTTTCAGGATTATCAATATTTGTCGATGCACATGAATTAAATTTTGGAAAACAGATTGATGTTCCCTATATAGAACCAGAAGTGAAAGAAATATTATCGGAAAATGGATTTATTTTTGTTGATGAAATCCACGATGCTGATTTTATGTTGAAGATCAATGCTCAATCAAGAGAAGGCTCAAAGGTCTATAATATGTATTCTGCTTTTGTTGATGTAACAGTATCTGTAATTGATGTGTTCTCCGGTGATGAGATTAACAAAATTTCATTGAGTAATATAAAAGGGATTGACCTTGATAATAATAAAGCTGGATTGAAAGCTTTTGAAAATGCAGCTCAAAAAGTATCCAAAGAAATTCTGCCAATACTACTTCCATAAACGAATTATTAAATAATTTGATAAAAAATATACATATTTTTGGGAGTCATTTATGAAAAAAGTTATCTTATTTTGCTTATTTATTTTTGTCCTTTTGTCACCGCTTCGCGCTATAGAAAAATTCTACAATTATTATGATAATGGTTTAGAATTTATGGAAAAAAGGGATTGGCTTCGCGCAATAGAGGAATTTAAAAGCGCATCTTCTTTGGAATTTAAAGATACAAAGAAAAAACGAACTTATGGTACGCGGTTTATTAAATATTTTCCTCATAGAGAAATGGGAATTGCATACTATAATTTGGGTGAGTTTGAGAATGCTAAGAAGGAATTAGAACTTTCTATGGCTTATAAGAAATCCAAACTAGCAGAAGAATATCTTCAAAAATTGGGAGAGGGAGGGATTCCAATTATCTCTTTAATAGATCTTGAAAAAGAAAGGCTTGAACTCGAAAGGCAACAGAAATTGATAGAAGAAGAAAAAAAACTTGAAGAAGAAAAAAAAGCCAAAGAGGAATTAGAAAAGAGAGAAAGAGAACTCGAAAAGCAAAGACAAGAAATTGAAAGAAGGAAGTTAGAAGAAGAGAAAAAACGAGCATTAGAAAGTTCCATTATTCTCGCAGAAAAGTTAAACTACGATCCTTCAATGGTCACTCAGGTAGGTTCACGTCTTTCTGTAGCTGTGCTTCCTTTTGAATTCAAAGGTGAAGCTGAAGATATTGAATTAATAGCCACTGAAAAATTAATCACACAATTAGTTAATTTACGAAGATTCAGAGTAATAGAGCGTGGAGCAATGGATAAGATTATGGAAGAACAAGCCTTTGGGATATCCGGTATGGTTGATGAAGAAACAGCGGTTGAAGTGGGAAAATTAGCTGGAGCTGATGTTATCATTTTAGCAAGTATTTACATCGTACCTGATTTTGGCAAGGTAAGTGCGAGAGGAATTAATACTGAGACAAGTGAAGCAATTGTCGCAAAAGAAGTTCAAACGAATAATCCTGATTTTGAAAGCATCGAAGAACTCATAGAGAATTTGGCAATTATGATTTATAATGATTTACCTATAGTAGAAGGCTTAATTGTTCAGAAAGATGAGGAAAACATTTATATTGATATTGGGAGTAATGCTGGTGTCCGAAAAGGAACAAAATGTGTCATCTTTCGTGAAGGAAAAGAAATCATACATCCTGTGACAAAGGAAGTAATCGGAAAGAAAGTCACAAAATTAGGAGAATTGGTTGTAACTCATGTGCAGGAAAAAATGTCTATCGCAAAAGTAGTTGAAAAAGAAGGAACGATTGAAGTGGGTGATAAAGTAGTTGTAAAATAATTTACTGTCAAAATCCAATTATTCAACAAACTAATTTAGGAGATTATTAGAAATTCACTAAAAAGTTGTTAAGAATTATGGAAACCAATCACTTAAAATAAGACATTTAATCAACTATGAGATCTGCAAAATGAGCAATTTTACTTCATCTGTCATTCCCGTGAAAACGGGAATCCAATTAAATAAAGGGTTTTGGATTCCACATCAAGTGCGAAATGACAAGCAAATGCTATTTTGCAGAACTCATTTAATCAACTACAAAAGGAGAAAAAAATGAACATTAAAAAAATTGTTTTCTGTCTGTCATCTATTATATTATCTGCAGTATGCGTAATTCATGCTCAGAATATTAATTGGAATTTGACTGGTGCAGGTGCAAGAGCAGCAGGTTTTGGTGGAGCATTCATCGGGCTTGCGGATGATGCAACTGCCATTAGTTGGAATCCAGCCGGGCTTACACAGCTTGAAAGAGCTGAAGCATCAATAGTTTCTCGTTTCATTTCAGATACATATGAATACGAGTTAATTGGACGTGAAATAAGCTTAGGTTCAGACCATTTCATACTGAATTTTTCAAGTGCTGTATACCCCTTTCAGTTCGGAGCTCAAAAGATAGTTGCTGCTATCGCATATCAACGTCAGCTTGATTTATATACCAAATGGGATTTAACTGAATCAGGCGGCTCAGAAGGTGAGATAACAGGCGGTGCAAATACCCTTATAATGGGGTTGGGTGTACGGATTTTCCCAATTATTTCAGTTGGTGTTTCATCAAATATATGGACGGGAACTTTAAATTCTGAAGTAATAGAACAAGGAATTCCTTGGGAATACGAAGAAACTTTCTCAGGATTTAATTTTACCACAGGTTCAATGATTGATTTATCATTGTTAGAAAATCCTATACCAATCAAAATAGGTTTAGCTATAAAAACACCATTTGATTTAGAAGGTGATTATGGAGAGGCTACTGAAACTATTGAGATGCCCTTAATGCTTGGTGTCGGAACTTCTTTTCGTTTGGGAGAAAATCTGACGATTGCGTGTGACTATGAAACAAGAGCATATAAGGATAAGAAAATAACTGATTCTGATGGAGGGGAAGACACTTTGAGTTATCATAACCTCAATCAAATACGAGTAGGGGGTGAATACCTAATGATAACTGATTTTGCAGTAATTCCTTTACGAGCTGGATTCCAAACATATCCAACAACCTATTCAGATTTAGATGATAACTGGGAATCAACAGATGAGCAGGTTATAGGTTCAGGATTTTCTATCAGCACTGGTCTAATATTTGAAAAGTTTGCTCTGGATGCAACATTCTCAATGACATCCTTTAAACAAAAGATTGGTTCAGCTGGCGACTACTCAAAAATATCTTCAGGTGTATTTACTATATCCGGGATTTTATATTTTTAATTACTTTACTAGTATTACGTTTCCTAATTAATATGTCATTTTGAATGGAGCAGAGCGAAATGAATAATCTCTGTATTTAATATAGGTTTGAGATTCTTCCCTACCACTCAGAATAACAATTTTATTGCAAAGACAATTTGGAATCGCTATACTAATAAAATAGAATTCATTTATTCATCTTCACTATCAAAGTTACGAAAGCGGAAAGGAGAATATTCATCTGACCCTAAAACTTAAGTTATTTTTATATAAACTGAATTTTGGTGAGAATAGATATAAAAAGACAGGGAAGTATGAGGTTCAAATATTAGAAGAATGGATTATAAGCCATTAGAATTTTAAAATACATATTTACTATGAAACCGAAGAAAAGCATAAAGAACATTTCTCAAATCAGGAAAATTACCGGAATAGGAATTATAGTAAATATAGGCTTAGCTGGTTTAAAATTTACAGTTGGTTATTTAGGTGCCAGCCAGGCAGTCATTGCAGATGCTTTTCATAGTATATCCGACCTGTTTACTGATTTTGCTGTTATTTTTGGTGTGAAGTATTGGTCTGCACCACCAGATGAGAATCATCCTTATGGACATAGAAGGATTGAAACATTGATTACTGTTGCAATCGGTATTGCTCTTGCTCTTGTTGCTTTTGGATTAGGATATAAAGCTCTTACAACAATTCGTGAAGTTCATATCCAACAAACGAAATGGATAGCAATTTTGGGACCTTCTATTTCTATCATATTTAAAGAGATATTGTATAGATTGACCGTTATTGTTGGTACCCGTGTAAAATCGTCAGCAGTTATCGCAAATGCATGGCATCATCGGTCTGATGCTTTGAGTTCATTACCAGCATTATTAGCTGTTGCGGCATCTGCTCTAAATCCGAATTGGGCTTTTGTTGACCACATTGGCGCATTGATAATTTCAGCTTTTATTTTAAAAGTCTCATGGAATATTATTAGTCCAGCATTATCTGAACTCACTGATAGGGGAGCATCAATAAAAGACAAAAATCTCATAAAGAACATAGCTATGAGGATTAATGGTGTGAAAAATGTTCATGCTATTCGCACTCGTAAGCTTGGTTCAAATTTGCATGTTGATCTTCATATATTAGTTGACCCAGAAATCTCTGTCCGAGATGGTCATAATATCTCGGAACAAGTAAAAAAAGAACTTATAAAAAACGGACCACAAGTAATTGATGTTGTTGTTCATACTGAACCTGATGAAAAGTAATTTTACTTGTCTTAGTTTAATTGAAAAAAGATATATTCTCGTCTCTGTAAATCCTAAAATAACTACCCACAATTTTCATCTCGACATATCTGTATGTTAATCTGAAATAATAAGCAAGATTATATTTAGATTAACGAAATAAGATGTTGTTTACAACTATTTTAATATTTTTTAGTGAAGTTATAATATTTGGTTCTACTTCAAAATGTATAGGTAACTAATAAGGATCTTTCATATAGAATTTCTTGTAAAGGAGTGCTGAAACGAGTCCCGTGTAATCCCCGATCTAATCGGGGAGAAGCGTTTTATATTACACGGGACGAACTTTCAGCCTTGTACCATTTGCGAAAAGTTTACCCCGACAGGTCGGGGTTCGTTTTCGCACTCCGAATAGATTATTTTAAAAAACAGAGGATTTAATATTAAGTTTCTCTACCGATAGTTTTTGCAAGAGAGCCTAATATTTAATATAGCCTTTATAACCGCAAAACTTAAGTTGTTTATATATAAATTGAAACTTGGTGAGAGTAATTATAAAAAGACAGGTAAGTATGAGGTTCAAATATTGATGGAATGGCTTAAAGATAAAAGAAATCAAAAGTAATGCTGCGTATCCGAAGGATCCGCCTCTGGCGTGATTAGAATCCTCAATACAATTATTCTGATTCCTAAAAGTGCTGTTATAAACCTTACAATTTCTCTTTAATGTTTTTGATTGGGTATAATGGTTTGCGTATGACATGATACTTCGTGGATACGCTTGTTAGCCACATCAAGATAATATTTATTGCAAGCATATGCTAGACTCTTTTATATTTAAATTAATTTTCATAAATTTTAAAAAAAGATCTAAACTGTTTTTATGTAAATTAGTTTTACTTTTTGGACCTAAGGTTATAGATTTTATTGGATTTAATGTTTTATAATTTAGATTTATAGGGATTTTGATGAATGGAATTAAGAAGTTATCTTTTTGCCTAAACTTGATGAAGTTTGTAACATTTCTTATATGAAAAATAAAAGCGAATCGATATTCTTGTTCAGCAGAGAAACAATTTGATTTAAAAAAAACAATTTTATGATATAATTCAGCAAGGTTTTTAAATAAATCATCAAATTTAGCATTTTTTAAAATTTCATTGGCATAATTTTTGTTCAAAGCCATTATTCTTATTGCTTCAGAAGCATTAGATTTCTTTAATTCAGGATGCTTCTCAAGTAAATCATTAAAAACTCGTTTCCATAAAGTATGGTTTCTCGCAGTAATTATATCAGTAATTTTTTCTTGGATATCTTGTGAATAAATCATTTCGTCATTTAGAAAAAAATTGGGAAATTTTTCATTTTGGTTTTTTTCTTTAAAATTAACAAAATTTAAATACAATTTTTTAATATCAAATTCAATATTGAAACCAAAATGGTTAGTGTAATTTGACCATAATGAATAAGAATCCGGATCTAAAGAAAATGATGAAATAAATGGAATGAATGAATCTGGAAACATTTCTAGTAATATTAGTGACAAATCTTTTTTTTCTGAAAGATGTGTACATTTTAACTCATAAGGATCATTTAAGAAATGGCAGTGAGTCAACCAAAGGGCTTGGTCTGAGATTATGCCCTTTAATCCTTCTAAGTTAGTGTAATGAAATATGGATTCATTTATTGTTTCATTATTCACAATGGTTTCTCCTTCATATAAATTTCATTTTTTTGTTTATGTTTATCAAATATTAGACATACGAATTAATACAGATAAAATTACTAAATTTTTTTAGAATGAGTTTATCAAATAAATATATACATCATTATACCCATTACCCAAAGCAATATATCTTCCATATGGATCTATATCAACAGATTCTACATAACCATCAAATTCATAATTATCAAATCTGATTATATTTATAGTCTTACCAGTTTCTTTTTCATATATAAGCAAATTTTTATTTTCGAGTATTTTATAATCATAATAATCAAAATCTGTTAATCTATCTTCTGCATAAATTTTTATATTAAGATTAAAAGTTTCAGGACTAAGATAGGTCTTACCATAATTTGCATATAAACTATCTCCAATAAAATTAACTGTCTTTGGGTTGTAGCAATCATTTAAAGATTCTAATTTTTTACCAGTAATTAAATTATATATACTAGTATAAACATAAGAACAATAAGAATTATACCAAGCAATTGCAACATACTTACCATCCTGGCTGAAGTCAATTGAACGGATGTATATCTCACCACAGGCCATAAATGGTTCTAATACATTTTTACCTGTTTCTATATTTTTAATTATTATGTAACCTTTTGAAGCACCAAATGCAAGGAAACATCCATATGGGCTAAATTCAACATATTCAACCTTATGATCCTCAAATGTTCCAACATCTTCATTAAAACAATAATATCCAAATTCTTTAATCAAATTTCCTGTTTCTAAATTGTAAATCCGAGCATAACAATCATCACATCCAGCAGCAATATACTTTCCGTCGTTGCTAAAATCAACATAATTTACTGTTCCAGTATTTTCAAATAATTTTACTTCATTACCAGTTTTTAGATTATAAATTTTTGTAGTATTATTTTCACTTGAAGCTGCAAAAAATTTATATTCGGGACTGAAATTAACTGAAGTTACATCAGAGAATTCGTCGTTTTGTTTAAGTTTAAAATGATACAAAGGCAAATTGCGTTCTGTTTTGTAACCTGTAATTGGGTCCTCTAATATTAATTTTACTAATCTAATATTATTTTCAAAATTTATTGCAATAATTCCTGTTTTTTTTACTTTATCCCAATTATTATAAAGTTTTTGGGCTTTATTTTTAGAAATATCCAAAGTTATTTCTAAACTTACTTTTGATTCACCAAATTGTTTTACTTTAATTTTCCATTCTTCTTTGTTAGGGTCATAATTTTTTTTATCAAGTTCAACTTCAACATTTTTGATTTTGTATGTTTTACTTCGCAATTCACTTATTTCTTCCCTTATTTCTGACAAGTATTTTTTTCGCATTTTTATTATTTTCTTTTTAGCTTTAGTATTCCTAATTATATATTCATCATCACTTTCAAAGTCATCCTGCTTTTCAAATAAAGGATTTGATTTTTTTAGATCATCAATTTTTTTTTGAACTATTTTTTCATTTTTAGAGATCTCAATTTTTAGAAATTCTATTTGTTTTAGTGTTTTTTTTATCGATTGAATATTATCAATCAAGTTTGTGTTTAACTTCTCATCTATTTTTAATTTTTTGTATAATGGAAAAATAATTTCTCTTTCTTTCCTTATAAAATTAACGTTTTCTTGTGTTACTTCACTTCCTACTAAATTTTTGTTATTTTGGCCAAATTTAGGATTCTTTTGTCTAGCAGGTACAATAACATCAACAGATATGGTATCACTTATAATAATATCTTTAAAATTGAATTCACTAATATTTTTTAAACTTTCTATACGTTCATAAAGTTTAGCTAGCCACTTTGAATTATCTAACAAAATTATTTGATTATTTTCCCACTTTTTTATATTCGATTTTTCACTAAAATAATCAATAGGATATTTTTCAGCCTTTCCTGTTATACTGTATGATCTTGAAATAGTAACAATTATATTTGTGAAATCTGGCAAATCAGAGTCAATATTTAATATTACTTCTTCATCATTTAATTCTATATTAACATTAAATTTATCGCAATTAATTTTATTTGAACAAGAAATTATAAACAAAATAAAAATGATTAGCAGCACTATTTTTGGTCGAGTAGTCATATCGCCTCTTTTCTAATAATTAATTTTATTATGGATCGAATGCCCGTGCAGAACCCGTCGTGCAGTTTTTCCGCAACGGATTCCTCTTTGTTATTCATGTCAATAACCATATTTTCCTCCAACTATTTCTTTCTTTTTATTCTCTAATCTTTTTCCACATATTTTTAAGTTGTTATTAGTATTCATGCACGCTACGGGATCGAAACAATCCTAACAGAAAGTGAACAAACCAAAGTTTGAATCGGCACGATTCAGACGAAGAACACCGACCAGCCTACCCGCTGACACGCTTGTTATGCCAATTTTTTATTAATCCAATATTGAAATCTATTTGCATTTAATTTCCGTGTGTTAACTCGTTTCTTAATCTATCAAAATCATAAACTCGAATTTGAACTGGAAAACTTAATTTACTTAATTTTCTTTCAGTTATTTGTTTGATCTCATCAAGATTATCATCTGTTACAATTGCTAAAATTATTGAAAAAGACTTTTTCTGTGAATCATTCAATGATTGGTATAAATATTCAAATCTGTTAATAAAATTAATCCAATTTGAAGTATTGAGTGAGTTTCTCTTTCTCATATATTTTACTTCAATACCTGTTAGGTTAGAACCAATTTGAACAACTCCATCAAAAATTATTTTATTATTTCCACTTTTAATCATCATTTCTCTTTGTATGGGAGAATTTAATTCAGTTTCAAGTTTTGATAAAACTAGTAGCTCTGCCATTTGTGCTTCTTTCATTCTTTGACGAGTTAGATCTCTTAAAATTTCAGTATCCTTTCCCCTTTTGGATTTTGTTGATTCGTCAGGTACAATAGAATCTACATTGAAAGATTTTTCTTGCCTTTTGTCTACTGTTTCAGTTGGTTCTTTTTCATATTCACTATCTTGTAAATCAATTTCAATGCCTGTTATTGCTTCTTGAATAGATGGTTTCTTAAGAATATCTATAAAATGATTTTCATCTGAAAAATCAGAAGGTGCATATAAAACTTTATGATTCCAGTTGAGAGTTATAAAGAAAAAAACAATTAATATTAAAGGAAAGAGCATTAAAAACCATATATAGATTTGTTGACTTTGAGTTTCTAATAAAGGTAATATTGCAGTTCCACTTATCTCAGCAGTTCCAGCAAATATTGCTATTACAGTAAGTGGATTTTTAACAGTAGATAGTTTATTTTTTATCATAATAATTTCCTCCAAACCCTTGTTTTCTTAAGCTTCTTTTTTCCATTTATCTAATGAACTTCCTGATACTCAATTTGGCATAACGTATATATATCCCCGAACAAAAAGTTCGTGGATACTCCCAATTTGGGAGTATACACGAACTTTTTTAATTTTGATATTATTCATCACTAAATTACAATTAATTTATGGGACTTACAATTTTATTTTTTGCTGTTTGAGTAATATGGGTATAAACCCCGTAAGATATATATCCAACGGGGTAAATCTAAGTTTTTTTGAACTTTCGGGACCAAGTAATTCTTGAATATATCTTAAATCAGTTTCATGCTCTATCACAGCTATCCGTTTCTCATTCTTATTTTGGCAAATTCTGGTTTTGATTACCATTTCTTTTCCTTTGTAAAACTATGATTAGAAAGTTATTTTTCAAATTATTTTGTCAAGGGAAATTGATTTTGCCAATAATCACTTGCCATAAATTAATCATACATATCTTCTTTAGAAATATGGATTGCACTCCACCTAAAAAATCTTTTAATATTGAATATATTATTACCAATTCTCATAGCTTTTTTTATCTCTTTTAATTTATTTCTCGCTTCTATTCTTCCTGCTTCAACAAAATCATCTACTCTTGAAAAATCTGCCCATGTGATATTTTCCACATTTGGTCTAAGAATAACATCGGCTAAACTTATATTTAATGCGTTTAACTGATAGTTTGTAATTTCTTCTGCCTTTTGTAATAATTCAATACCATTTTTATGAGTTTCTTTGGAAAATTTTTTATCAACAGAAACGGCAATTATTGTTTTAGGTCGGTATCTCATTGCAATATGAACTGGGATTGTGCTGATAACCCCACCATCTACAAGCTCCATATTATCCCAATACACAGGCTCAAAAACTCCAGGTATTGATGCACTTGCCCGAATCGCTTTAATAGCAGAACCTTTCTCAATGCCTATCGGTTTTCCGGTGGTTAAATCAACAGAAACAGGAACAAAAAATATTTTAAAATTTTCTAAATCATCATCTGTAATGAAATTTGAGATAGCCTCATTAAGTTTTTCTCCATCTACAATATACTTTTTGTTAACAAGTTTTGAAACAACATATTCTTGCTTTAGAAAATTTATCATACGATTTAGAGAATTTTTACCTTCTTTTTCCACAAAAAATTTTATTTTAGAATTAAGGAAAGCAGAATTTTTTATATACTCTTTTGCTTTTTTTATAAGCCCATTTAATGAACCATTTTGGGAATAATAGCCTCCAACAATAGCTCCCATACTTGTTCCAATAATCGCATCAAATTTAATTCCTTCTTGTTCAAATACTTCAAGCACTCCAATATGTGCAAGTCCTCTGGCACCGCCGCCGCCAAGGACAAGAATATTTTTTGGATGAAAATTTTTCATATGAATATCCTTTCGCCACAAAGGCACCCCGATACAGTTATTCTTCCTTACGGGGCAAGCAAAGACACAAAGAAAATAAATATAAACTCTCATTCCCAAGCCCTCCCCAATTGAATTGGGGATTGGGAATGTTTAATTGTTACTATCTTGAATTTTTATATTTACTTTCCTATTTATCATCTCTTAGTATTAACTCCAATTTTTGGGCACCATTTTTCTATCTCGCATTTCGAACAAAGAGGAGAAATCGGTCTGCAAATATTCTGTCCGAATGAAACAAGGTAATCATTATATATTTTCCAATATTTTTTTGGCAATTTTCTTCTAAGTTCAAATTCAGTTTTTTCTGGTGACTTTGTCTTAACAAAATTCCATCTATTTGAGATTCTATGCACATGTGTATCAACACAGATGCCGAATTTATCAAAACCTAATACAAGGACAAGATTTGCAGTTTTCCTGCCAACACCTGGCAAAGAAAGTAACTTATCTAACTCATCGGGTACCTTACCTGAATATTTTTGCAAGATAATTTTTGAGACCAATTTGATATTTTCTGCTTTTCTGTGGTAAAAGCCAACAGGGAAGATAAGTTTTTCAATCTGCTTTTGAGATAATTTTATAATTTGTTCTGGCACATCAGCAACTGAAAAAAGTTTATTGGAAGCCTGTTTTGTTACTTCATCCTTTGTTCGCAAGCTGAGTAAAGTTCCTATTAAAATTTTATATGGGTCTTTATCTCTTTCCGAAATTTCAGTAACAATCGGCTTTCTATTTTTTATGTATTCGTTTTTTAGAATTTTCAGAATCTTTCCAATATTGGAATTATTAATCATAGGAAGTTAGTTACAAATACCTAACCAATGCTCCTGCGGAGCGTCATAAGATTCGCCGATTGGCGAATCGTCAAATATTGTCATATACTCCTTCGGAGCGTCATATATTGTCCGAATTTCAGGCAAGTTACTTGATTGATTTAATGACACACCGAAGGTGTATATGACAGCGCAGCGTTTTGACTATTTATGACAGCAAAGCCTTTTGGCAGCGAAGCGTTTTGAATATGACAGCGAACGAAGTGAGCATTTTGACGGCTTTAGCCAATCTGACAGCGAAGCGTAATGACTATTTATGACAGCGACTCGTCTGGGCGCCTGTCTAGGCTTGGCCTAGCCAAGACTGGCCGTAGCCTGAAGCGTTTTCTACTTTTCATAAATAACAACTTCATCCTTATTGTCAATTTCTTTTAAATATAATTTTATTACTTCATCTTTTGAAGTTGGGACTTTCTTGCCTACAAAATCAGCTTGAACTGGCAATTCACGATGTCCTCTATCAATGACTACAAGAAGCTGGATTGAAGCAGGTCTGCCATAGTCAAGCAGAGCGTTCAGAGCAGCTCTTGCTGTTCTGCCTGTATTCAGCACATCATCAATAAGCAAGATATGTTTGCCTTCTATATCAAATGTAACAAGTGAATCTTTAATTACAGGTTGATGCTCAATATGTGCAAGATCATCACGATAGAGAGTTACATCCAGAGAGCCGACAAGAATTTTCACATCCTCAAATTTTTCAACATAATGAGCAATCCGCTTTGCCAACGGAACTCCACGAGTATGGATGCCTATAATATATAAGTCTTTGCAGCCTTTATTTTTTTCAATCACTTCATTTGCCAAACGCTTTAGGATTCGTTCCAATTCCTTCTCATCTATAATCTTCTTTTTAAATTTCAAAATACCTCCAAACTGGTTAAACTGGTTGAATTAGTTGAACTGGTTAAACTGATTCAACTGATTCAACTAATTCAACTGATTCAACTAATTCAACAGATTCAACTATCTTATTGAACCTACTAAATCTTGATACTGTATTTTTTGTTCATCAAGGTATTTTTTTAATCCTTGAATTATTTCTAAACACACCAATGGATTTACAAAATTTTGAGTCCCAACAGCAATTGCAGAAGCACCTGCAATAATAAACTCCAATGCATCATTAGTATTTCTTATTCCACCCATTCCAATAATTGGTATTTTCACAACTTTTGCAACTTTATATACATTTTGTAATGCAATTGGTTTTATGCCAATTCCAGAATATCCAGCAATACCATTTTTTATTTTTGGCTTTCTTGTTTCAATGTCAATCGCCATTCCATAAACTGTATTGATTAATGAAAGTGCATCAGCTCCAGCTCTTTCTGCTGATATTGCAATTTCTTCTATGAAAGTTACATTCGGGGTTAATTTAACTATAATTGTCCGTTCGGTGAGCTTTCTTAAATAGGAGACTAATTTGAATACAACATCCTTATCCGTGCCAAAAGCAATTCCTTCATTCTCTACATTTGGACAAGAGACATTTATTTCATATCCATCAATTTCAGATTGCTTGTCCAATTCATGAATAACTTCACCAAATTCTGATATTGAACTTCCTGAGATGCTAACAATAATATTAGTATCAAATTTTTGGTATTCGGGCAAATCATTTCTTATAAAGTCTTCAAGCCCTGGATTTTGCAATCCAATAGAATTAAGCAAACCTACTTCAGTTTCTACAATTCTGGGTGGTTCATTTCCCGGTTTTGGAAGTAAAGTAATCGTCTTTGTAACAATTGCACCGAATTGTGAAATATTAAGTAATTCTGCAAATTCCAAACCAAATGTCCCGGAGGCAACCGTTACTGGATTTTTCCAAAGCATTTTTCCGATTTTTATTTTTAGATCAGCCATATTTTTCTATAATAATTAACAGCGAATGGACGCGAAAAACGCTAATTCTATTTTTTCATTTTTGACACTTAACCGCGAATGGAGGCGAATTCACCCCGTTAGATATTCAGATAATTCAATCTGATCTTTGTTAATTCTATAATTATCTAACGGGGTAAACGCTAATTTTTTACTTTATTCCTTTAATCTTTCATCTTTTACTTTTTACTTTTTACCTTTTACCTTTTACCTTTAATCTTTAATCTTATTCATTCCAGGCAATCTTATATCCATCAAAAACAGGTCCATCTTTACAAACTTTTTTATAAACCATTTTTCCATTTTCCATCACCTTTATTGCACATCCACAGCAAGTACCAATCCCGCAAGCCATTATCGTCTCTAAAGAAACTTGCAAATCAACATTAAACTGCTTGCAAATTTCAGTAAGTTTTTTCAACATCATTTGCGGACCGCAAGCATATACAACATCTACTGGATTTTTCTGCAAAAATTGCTCAACTCCATCAGTAACAAGACCTTTTTTGCCAACAGAACCATCTTCAGTAAAATTTATTACTTTGGTAGAAAAAATATCCTTTGAACCTTTTCCTCCATGAAAGAAAACAATTTCATCTTTTGCTTTTTCTAATTTTTTTAGAAGAAATGGAAATGGAGCATATCCAATTCCTCCACTTACAATTAGCACTTTTTTGTTTTTTACTAATTCAAATCCATTTCCAAGAGGACCGTGAAGAGATATATTTTCTCCAGTTTTTGTTTCAAAAAGATTTTTTGTTGATTCACCAACAATCTTAATCAAAAAGGATATTTGTTTATTTTGTATATTATATATGCTAAATGGTCGTGGTAAAATGGGAAAGTTTTGTTGTGGATTTTTTAGCCTAAAGAACTGTCCTGGATGGCATTGGTCTGCCATCTCATAATTGGAAAATGTAAGGATGAAATATTTATTATTGATAAGTTCTTTTTCAACTATTGGTAATAATTTATAAAACATTACTTAGCCTTTAATTGCGAAAAGTTCATCCTCCCGATACATCGGGAGAATTCGTTTTCGCACTCCGAGATAGCCCTTAATTAATATGGGGAGGAGTGCTGAAACGAGGAGCGAAACGACGAACTTTCAGCAAAAAGGTGAAGACGAAAAGTTCGCCCCGAATCCCCGATTGGATCGAGGACGGATCTATTTTTCGTATTCCAAAATATACTTCGTGTCTTTGGGTCTTCGTGGCTATTAATATTATATCTTCCATGTAAATTTCCCATCGCAGATAGTCATTTCTATCTTTGCCCAGAATTTCTTTCCAAGGAAAGGGCTATTTTTTGACTTTGACAAAATTTCCTTTTCAGTAAATGTATATGATTTATTTAGGTCAACAACAGTAATATCAGCAGGTTTTCCTTCCTCAATTTTACCAAGGTCTTTATTCATAATTTCTGCAGGTCTTGAGGTCATTTTATCAATTAATCTTTCTAAATCAATAATTTTTGTTTTTACAAAATTTGTATAAAGAGCAGGAAATGCGCTCTCAAAACCAATTACACCAAACGGTGCTTTGATAAATTCTAACTCCTTCTCATAATCTGAATGAGGTGCATGGTCAGTTGCAATAATATCAATAGTATCATCAAGCAATCCATTAATAAGTGCTTGCCTATCTAGTTCAGAACGGAGTGGGGGTTTCATTTTTGTATTTGTATCATAGTTTTCACAAGCCTTTTCTGTAAGTATTAGATGATGTGGTGTGGCTTCAGCAGTTACTTTTATACCTTGTTTTTTTGCATGCCTGATTAAATCTACGGTTCTTTTTGTTGACGCATGTGCAATATGGATATTTGTATTTGTTACATCAGTAAGCATAATATCTCTACTAACTATAATTTCTTCTGCTAAAGTTGGTATGCCTGGCAGCCCCAATTTCGTAGACATATAGCCGTAATTAACCTGACCATCTTTAGAAAGCGAATAATCTTCTGAATGTGAGATAATGGGTATTTCAAATGTTGATGCATAACGCATAACATTAAGCATAAGTTTGGCATTTTGAATACAATTACCATCATCACTAATTGCTACAATTCCACCTTTAATCATAGAGCCGATATTCGCAATTTCCTTGCCTTGTGAACCTTTTGACATAGCTCCGATTACAAATATTTTTGTCTTTCCAACATCTCGTGCTTTACGAGTTACATAATTCACTGTAGAAATATTATCAATAGTTGGATTTGTATTTGGCATACAACAGATTGAGGTAAACCCACCTTTTGCAGCTGACTTTGCACCAGATTCAATATCTTCTTTATATGTATAACCTGGGTCTCTAAGATGACAATGTAGGTCTACGAAACCCGGGAAGATGTGTTTATTAGAGCAATCATAAACTTCTGCAGATGGTTCATTAATATTTTTTGCTATTCTTTTAGTGATTTTCCCATCAATCAATAAGTCAGTTTTTTCAATTTTTTTTTCTGGTGACAGATAAACAAAACCATTTTTTAATAAAATCATATTTTCTCCAGAAAAGGGTTATTTGCTCCTGCGGAGCGTCATAAATAGTCAGAAAGTTCAACAATTGACTTCTTGACTTAATGACACACCGAAGGTGTTTATGACAGCGAACGAAGTGAGCGTTATGACCACTTATGACGATTCGCCAATTGGCGAATCATATGACAATATTTGACGCTACGAAGTAGCATTTGACTTATTTGATTTCCCGCCTAATATGAGAAAAAGCAATGCCATTCTAACTGCAACACCATTTGTTACTTGTTCAATAATGATACTATGCTCGCTATCAGCAACTTCTGGTAAGATTTCTACTCCTCTATTCATTGGACCTGGATGCATAATAAGAACATCATCTTTCGCATATTTCAGGACTTCTTTGCTCAGTCCATATCTTTTAGCATATTCACCCAAACATGGAAAGAGTCCTTCTGCCTGCCTCTCTAATTGCATTCGCAAAGCCATAATGACATCTGCTCCTTCAACTGCTTTCTGAAGGTCATATTCGCATTTCGCCACATAAACTTCCTCAACCTTTGGTGGCATTAAGGTACGAGGCGCACATACAGTCACTTCTGCACCCATTTTCTTCATTCCTATCAGATTTGACCTGACTACACGAGAATGCAAAATATCACCTATAATTGTAACCTTCAATCCTTTTAGAGTACCTCTCTTCTCCCATATACTAAACATATCTAAAAGAGCTTGAGTGGGATGAGCATGCGTTCCATCTCCAGCATTAAGAACTGGCTTCTGAGAATATTTGTGGACAAGCTGCGGCACACCGGGACAATTGTGACGCACTATGTATAAGTCTATGCCCATTGCATTAAGCGTATACACCGTGTCTTGCAGACTCTCACCTTTTTTCACAGAAGAGCCGCTTGAAGAAAAACTTATCACATCAGCACTTAATCTTTTTGCTGCCAATTCAAATGAGATTCTTGTCCTTGTGCTCTCTTCAAAAAAGAGTGTAGCAATTGTCTTTCCTCGTAATGTTGGTATCTTCTTATAATCTCGTTTGATGATTTGTTTCATAACCTTTGCAGTTTCAAAAATAGTCCCAATCTCTGATACTGAGTAGCTATCAAGTTCATATAAGTTTCTGCCAGAAAAATCTAATCTATCAGACATAATTCTCTCCGCAAAATATAATATATCTTAAGATTTTATGTGACATACACTTATGCCATTTTTACTATTATTAACATATATTTTTTATTATCAAAGCAAATGAATTATTAACCCACTTCTTAATTTCGGCTCAAACCATGTTGATTTTGGTGGCATAACCTTGTTTGCGTCTGCTACTCGCATAAGTTCCTGAATAGATGTTGGATAAAGCGCAAAAGCCACTTTATATTCTCCACTATCAACAAGCCTTTTTAATTCTTGTAAACCCCGAATACCACCTACGAAATTTATTCTCTTATCCTTTCTTGGGTCGGTTATACCAAGAATTGGTTCCATAAGATTTTTATGTAATATACTTACATCTAAAGATTCAACGGGATCTTCTTTGTCAAAGGTATCAGGTTTAGCTGTTAATCTATACCAAAATCCATTTAAATACATTCCAAAAGTATGTTTCTCCGACGGTTTGAATTGAGAATTCTGCTTCATTACACCAAATTTTTCAGTTATTTTATCTAAAAACCTGAATTCAGAAAAACCGTTTAAATCTTTAACCACTCTATTATAATCCATAATATACATCTGGTCATCTGGAAAGATAACTGATAAGAAATAATTATATTCCTCTTCACCTGTATGATTCGGATTATTTTTTCTTTTTATTGCTTGAACACGAGAAGCGGCAGCAGAACGATGATGGCCATCCGCAATATAGAGATAATCCAGAGCATTAAATTCAGCCTGAATTTTCTCAATTATCACTTCATTATCAATTTTCCAAATTGTATGTTTTATTCCATCATTACTTGTAAAATCATAAATTGGTTTATTTTTTTGAATATTTTGAACAATATTATTTATGGAGATTTTTGCATGATATGTAAGGAAAACAGGACCTGTATTTGCGTTAAGGATATACACATGAGTGGCTCTATCCTTTTCTTTATCAGCTCTTGTATACTCGTGAATTTTTATTTTCCCGTTATTGTAATCTTCTACAGAGACCCCGGCAACGATACCAGTTTGTTTATGTTCACCCATAATCAATTGATAGATATAAAGGCAGGGTTTTTCATCATGGATTAATATTTGTTTATCTATAAACTTTTTTAGATTTTCAGCACCTTTTTTATAAACCTTTTTATCATATTGATTTACATTTTTAGGCAAATCTATTTCAGGTTTAGAAATATGTAAGAAACTAAATTCATTATCTTTTACAAGTTCTCTTGCTTCATCAGAAGAGAGTACATCATAAGGAGGTGAGGCAACCTTTTCTGCAAGATTAGGTTCGGGTCGCAATCCTTTGAATGGTTTTATATCTGACATAGACTCCTCTTTATTTTCTTTCCGTAACAATATATTGTTAAATTTTCTGTCAAATATTTTCTTGACAAAAAATCTATTTTAAATCAAAAATGTCTTTGGAGGTGAGAAATGAAAAAAAATAGTTTAATTATTGGCTTTATTTTAATTGCCCTATTTTCTACTAATCTATTTAGCCAATTGAACCAGCAATCTATAAAGCTCTATCCCATTGAAACAGAGATAAAAAATATTTACACAAGGTATGACACAATCCCTGCCCCTGAATGGGAATTCATTAAATATCCAACTGAATTGATGACAAGTTATTATGACTATATGCCGGGTGGATATAACGGTTATCCACTTCGCTTACGGACTGTAGATGGCAATGACATAGTGCTGACTTTTCAAGCAAGCCCTGTCCCAACAAGTAACCGAGAAATATATATGACCTATATTTATGAAGATGGAACTATTGAAGGTCCTTGGTCATATGCCCAAGATGGACATCCAGGATTCCCCGCTATTGTTATACATTCGTCTTCTGGTAATATCATCTATGCTTATCATTCAATCTATGGGATCGTCCTTTACTATGAGGATTTTTTACCGGGTTTTTGGCCACCAGCACTTGTAGTTGAAGGAGGATACCTCTGTCCAAATCTTTATATTGGTCCATCACCTATTGAAGATAAAGTGCGAGTGTATCTTTTATCTTCAAGTGAAGATGTAAGAGTAATGTATATTGACATAGACGAAGACGAAAATGTAAATATGGATGAACTACTTAATATCAATAATTGGAGTGAAGTTTTTGTATTTACTGATTGGAGCAACTATGAGATACGTCCCTATCCTTCCTTTGCTGTAAGCTGGGATGAACCAGGTAAAGTGGCATTTATGGGATATGCTGGATTCTTAGCAGATGAGATAACTGGCTTGGAACCAGTTGATCCCGGATATTATGTATGGGAATCCTATGATTATGGAGAGACCTGGGACTATGCTAATTTGCATTCTTATCCGAACATGGAGAATAGAGATGTGCTTTATCAGGTAGAAAATATTCCTGGGTTTGGGCCTGAAGGAGAACCTCCCTTTGATCATTTAGATGTTTGGCTTGGGTGGCCTGGCAATCAGCACTCCTGTCATCGTTCTGCACTCTATGATGGAGAAGATAATCTACATATGCCTCAATTATTATGGATTTGCTATGTAGACAGGGAGGCAGGAAGTGTTGCGTATTGGCCCTATTATCTCTTCCAATTTCAAGCAGATATTGTTTACAAAGCTGATGGCACCTGGGAGATCCGCCATGTGCCTCTGTTGCCAGGAACAGATCCATGGACTGGATATAGTGTGCCCTGGACATGGTCAGAGACAGATACTACTGTTTATCCATGGCTGGACATGTCTACTTCAGATATTGAACTAGCCTTTCACGAGAATATACAACATCAAGCAGTTAACAAAGAAAATAACTGGATGGTTCAGGTTTGGGCAAGCGGGACTAAACTACTGATGGCTGAGAATCAATTTCCGTCCGGTTGGTATGATCCTAATTATCTCGGGCATCCTATAATCCATATCTCTGCATCCAAAGATAATGGTGAAATATGGAGTGACCCTATAGAGCTTTCTGATATTTATAGCACCCAATTTCCAGAATTTGCTAACCAGATTACTGTATATCCCTATGTGGCTCCATATATTAAAGATTTAGGAGATGGCTGGGGTCAGGTTTATATGTATTACTTTGACGATAATGATTATGGCTCATCCCTTCTATGTCAGGGACCTAATACTGGTGGACAGATTACTTATTGCAGTTTCAAGATAAATTTTGATGATATTGTGGCTGTAGATGAAGAGCAAGAAGTACCATCACCTAAAATATTGCTTTATAACTATCCCAATCCGTTCCATTCTTCAACCACGATTTCTTTTTTAGCCACGGATTTACACGGATTATCACAGATAAAGATTTATAATGTAAAAGGACAATTGGTCAAAGAGTTAGTCCCCGATTTAATCGGGGATAGAAGTAAGAAGTTAGGAGTTGGCGAAGCAATTTGGAATGGTAAAGATGAAAATGACAGAGAACTCCCTAATGGCATATATCTATATCAACTGAATTTTGCAGACCAAGTTATTACTAAAAAAATGATTCTATTAAGATAAAGTCTCATCTATGTATTTTAGTGAGTGAAATTAACAGGAGGTAAAAAATGAAATTCGAAAGATCTACCTTTAATAGGAAATTTAGTTTAATTGGCTTTATTTTAATTGTCCTATTTTCTACTAATCTATTTTGCCAATTGAACCAGCAATCTATAAAGCTCTATCCCATTGAAACGGAAATAAGAAATGCTTACACAAGGTATGATACAATCCCTGCCCCTGAATGGGAATTCATTAAATATCCAACTGAATTGATGACAAGTTATTATGACTATATGCCAGGTGGGTACAAAACTCATCCAATTCGTCTTCAAACAGGAAATGGAGATGGTGTCTATATGACATTTCATGGGAAATATAGTCTAACTTCTAATCGCAGACAGTATTGGACATATCTTGATTCTCAGGGTAATCTTTGGGACTGGGGAACTATTACAACTTATAATAGATTGCAAGGATGTGGCAGTATTGATGTTCATCCAGAATCAGGAAATTGTATCGCTTGCTGGCAGGAAGATAGTGATGGAGACGACTTTCTTGAGACACCAATTACTTATGATGATTTTGATTTCTTCCAGCTTCCAGGTTTCTGGCAATCGCCTTATATCATAGAAAATCCTGCTGCTCCTGACAGTGAATTTATTTTTCCTTTGGTTTATATAGGCAACTCTCCCTTAGGAGATAGCCTTTCTCGTGTATATGTATTAAGAACCAATACAGGCTTATTTAGTGGAAATGTTCAGATGCTGTATAAGGATATTCAAAATCCCTATGAAATAACCCAACCTGGTTGGCTTAATAATCAAATTACAAACGAAAATGGCGACCCGATGTTTACAGATTGGTGTGAACAGGATATTATACCTTACTGGTCATTTGCAATTGATAAACAAACTCCCGGCAGAATTGCATTTGTTGGCTATGCTGACTACTATCTTGAAGTGCCATCAAATCCACCAGTTGAAGAAGGATTCTTTGTCTATGAATCTTTAGATTACGGTGAAACATGGACTCTTTATGATTTTGGTATGCCACCAGCAATAGAAAATCTTTTACAATTAGAAGACATTCAAGGTAATGTGCTTGATTCCATTGAAGTAGGTATCGTTGGCTTTAACAATACAGCTTTATATGATGGAGAAGGTAATCTACATTGGTGCTATACTGGAGGATATGGATTTACTTATCCTACAGGGTATTGTTATCTTACTCATTTCATTCCTGCTTGTGAGTTTGTATGGTTTGGTGACGATATTGTAAAATGGCGTAATGTCTGGCCACGAGTTCCCTGGGAGATTGACGAAAATGGAGATACATTAGTTCATTACAGTAATGCAGTTAGCGGATATGATGGTGGGGGTTCAATGTTTCACGAGAATATGCAAAAGCAAGCTGTGAATCTGGAAAACAACTGGATGGTACAGGTGTGGGCTGATGGAACTTATCATATGTTAGGTATGAACAGTGTGCCACAGTATCAGGGTTATATTGAACATCCAATCATTTTTGTTTCTGCTACCAAAGATAATGGTATGCATTGGACAGAACCTATTGAACTTACTGATATTTACAGTCAAGTCTTTCCAAGTTTTGCGAACCAAATCACTGTCTATCCATACATTTGTGACCAGATTGTAGATTTGGGAGATGGTTGGGGTCAGATTTATATGTATTATTTTGACGATAATGATTATGGCTCATACCTTCAAGGATTGGGACCTAATACTGGTGGGCAGATTACCTATTGTAGTTTCAAGATAAATTTTGATGATATTGTGGCTGTAGATGAAAAGCAAGGAAAGCAACAAACCGAAATATCGTTTCTGAATTTCCCTAATCCTTTCAGCACTTCCACTACAATTTCATTTAATTTAGCCACAAAATCACACGAAAAAAGACAAATAAAGATTTATAATGTAAAAGGGCAATTGGTTAAAGAGTTAGTCCCCGATTTAATCGGGGATAGAAGTAAGAAGTTAGGAGTTGGCGAAGCAATTTGGAATGGTAAAGATAAAAATGGTAAAGAACTTCCGAATGGAATCTATCTGTATCAACTAAAGCGTGGAAACCGATCTATTACTAAAAAGATGATATTGTTAAGATAGTTTGTCATTTAATATTTTGAATATTATCAGAACTAAATTCTTTGTGTCTTTGTGCCTCTGTGGCAAAACATAGGAGTCCCAAATGTCAGAATTTGTTAAGTGGCATAACGATTTGCTAATTAACCAAACAAAAGTTGCATTAGAAAAAAATGGATTTCTAATTGAAATTTTTGAAACCAAAGAAGAATGCCTTAAAAGTGCAGTCGCTCAAATTGATAAAAATGCAATTATTGGTTTTGGTGGTTCCACTACTGTAAAAGAAATTGGACTTTTTGATTATTTAGTTCAAAATGATTATAACTTAATAAACCCATACAAACATGGATTATCAAGGGAAGAAGTTTTTGACCTTCGTAAAAAAGCTCTTACTGCTGATTTATTCATCACTGGAACTAATGCCATTACTGTTGAAGGTGAGTTAGTTAATGTAGATGGCTATGGGAATCGCGTTGCAGCTATTACATTTGGACCAAAAAAGGTATATATCTTTGTCGGAATCAATAAAATTGTCTTAAATCGTGAACAGGCAATTGATAGAATCTTTGATTATGCAGCACCAATTAATGCAAAAAGATTAAATAAAAATGTCCCTTGTGTAGAATCAGGCTTCTGTGAAGATTGTGACAGTCCAGAACGAATCTGTAACCATTTGGTAATTACGATGAAGCAGAGGTTTCCGGATAGGATAAAAATTTTCTTGATAAATGAGAAACTGGGATTTTGATTTTGCTTAACAGAAAAGGTGTTCTGGGTAGGTTTGGGTTAAACCCGAACCTACCCCTCTACACGTATATGGACTCGGAATCTGTGTAAGGTTATATTAAATTAAACAATTATCTTCTTTTTTTGACAAACATTACAAGAGTAATCATTTTTGACAAAAATGTCTGCAGGAGAGAGTATGTCATATTTAGTATTAGCAAGAAATTATCGTCTGTTTAACGAGTCAAAATTAACACTGGATGAAAGAGAATAGGCCTATTGAAGAGTTTGTGAGTTGGGAGACAAAGATTGAAAAAAGAAAGAAGTTTGAAAAAGAGAATGGAATTCAAAGAATCGGAATATATTGAATTTAAGAAGTCTACCTCTGAGTTAAAAGAAGCAATTAAGTCAATTGTTGCAATTTTAAATAAACACCAAAAGGGAGAGTTGTATTTTGGAGTTAAAAATAATGGTGAAGTTGTGGGACAGGCTATTAGTTCGGAAACATTAAGGGATATATCAAAATCAATTTCAGATAATATTGAACCTAAGATATTCCCGAAGATTGAGGAGATACAATTAAATAATAAAAATTGTATCAGAATAGATTTTGAAGGAAATGATATTCCTTATTTTGCTTATGGAAGAGCACATATCAGGGTGGCTGATGAGGATAAAAAACTCAGTATAAAAGAGCTAGAAAGATTATTTTTAAGGAAAAACAAAATTTACTGGGACAGCCAATATTCAGATTTTAAAATATCACAGATTAATGAGCGTATCTTAAAAAATTATATTCAAAGAGGGTTGAATGTTAAGAGGATTAGTTTTGAATATAAGAGTAAAGAGACAACTTTAAAAAAATTAGAGCTTTTGAAAAACAATCATATATTAAAAGCAGCAGAAGTTCTTTTTTCCGATAAAAATAATTTAGAAGTGCAGTCTGCAGTATTTGCTTCAACAGACAAAACAACTTTCTTAGATATAAAGGTTTTTCAGGGAACAATATTTAATATTCTGGAACAAACAGAAACATATATTTCAGAAAGACTTAATTGGCGAGTTGAATTTAAAAATTTTAAAAGAGTTGAAATACCTGAAATACCAATTGATGCAATTAGGGAAGCATTGGTCAATTCCTTATGTCATAGAGATTATTTTAAACCCGAAAGTAACAAAATTGCAATTTTCAAGAACAGAATAGAAATATGGAATCCTGGCAGGTTTCCGGAAGGATTAACACCTCAAGACTATATAAAAGGTGAGGAAGAATCCGTTCTTAGAAATCCAGTGATTGCCAAAATTTTGTATTATTCAAAAGATATTGAGAAATGGGGTTCTGGCTTAAAGAAAATCTATGATGAATGCAAATTAAATAAAATAACAGTTGAATTTAAAAATACCAAAAATGGATTTAAAGTTGTTTTTTATAGAAATGAAAAATTATCTACCCCCCAAGTTACCCCCCAAGTTACCCCCCAAGTGAAGCTGACTGAACTGGAGTTAACAATATTTAATGAGATTATGAAAAATCCAAAAATTTCAAGAAAACAAATTGCAGATATTTTAAATATAACGCCAGGAACAATAAAAGAGTATCTGGAGAGATTAAAAGAAAAGGGATTTATAAAACGAAAAGGCAGAACAAGTGCTGGTTACTGGGAAATAACTGAAAAATAATAAAAAATTATATTGCTATAACTTTTAGGAGAACCTATGTCATATTTAGTATTAGCAAGAAAGTACAGACCTCAAACATTTGATGAATTAGTTGCACAAAAGCATATTACAGAGACATTAAAAAATGCAATAAAAACAGACCATATTGCTCAAGCATTTCTTTTTACTGGACCTCGTGGAGTTGGGAAAACTTCAATGGCACGAATTCTCGCAAAGGCACTCAATTGCAAAGAAGGAACAACAATTACACCATGCAATAAATGCAAAAATTGTTTAGAGATAACCAATTCCACATCTGCGGATGTTATTGAAATTGATGGTGCTTCAAATACAGGGGTGGATGATATACGCAGTTTGCAAAATGAACTTTTGTATCCTCCCCAGAGTTCAAAATTCAAAATTTATATAATTGATGAAGTCCATATGTTGTCTAAAAATGCTTTTAATGCCTTGCTAAAAACTTTGGAAGAGCCACCCTATAATGTAAAATTTATTTTCGCAACAACTGAACCTCATAAAGTCCTGCCAACAATTACCTCACGCTGTCAGAGATACGATTTCCATAGAATTCCAATTCAGGAAATTATCAACCAGATAAAAAAGATTACACCTTACGAACAAATAGATTTTGAAGATTCTGCAATATTCCTAATTGCTAAAAAGGCAGATGGCAGTCTACGAGATGCTTTAAGTCTAATTGACCAGATTCTATCCCTGGATAAAAAGAAAATCACAAAAGATGATGTCCTGCAAATATTTGGAATAGTTGATATAGATTTTTATCACAGTCTAATTAAAAATATTGTTGAAAATGATGATAAAGAAGTTATAGAAAATTTCCATAATACAGTTGCTAAAGGAAATGACATTAATGAACTTACGCTTGGTTTCATTGAATATCTTAGAAATATTTTAATGCTGAAAATTGGAATAACTCCTGAGGAAGTCCATTCTGATGATGTAGCGCAATTAACTAAATTCAGCAAAAAATTCTCTGAAGAAAATCTTTTATATGCGATTACTATTCTAATAGACACAAAAGAAAAACTAAAAACCTCTTCACATCCAGTCCTTTTTCTTGAAACCACATTATTGAAATTAACTAACTTGAAGAAATTAGTTTCTATTGATAGATTAAAATCAGATATGATTGTTGCTGAACAAGCACAAAAATCTTATATCCCGAAAGCTAAGCCTGCAAAAATTAAATTCACTTCTGAAACTGTCCCCAGAAAAAGAATTGAGAAAGAAAAACCTGGTATAGAAACTGAAATTGTTCAAACTGCAAAAACTGGAGAAAAAGATCTTAAAAAAATTAATATTACTAAAGAACTATTGGATAAAGAATGGGCAAAAATAGAAAAAGAAGTAAGAGATGAAATGCCAGTTAGTGCTATTTATCTTTCAAAAATTAAATTGAAATCAATCAGAAATAATTTCTTACATTATACTACCACATCTAAATTAGCATATCAGACCCTTAAAGATGTTTCTGAAAGACTTACACGATTGCTAACAAATCATTTTGGAATCCGAACAAAAATTGATTTTGAACTTGTTCAAACTGAGAAAAGGAAGTATATTAACAATCCCACTATTGAAGATATAAAACGAGAATCTCCAAAACTTGCTGAAATGATTGATACTATTGATGGCTATATTGTTGGTCAGACAAGAGGGTGATGAGTTATAACGCTTCAGACTACGGCCAGTCTTGGCTAGGCCAAGCCTAGACAGGCGCCCAGACGCTTCGCTGTCAAAATGCTCACTTCCCCGCGTCCGCGGGGATCGCTGTCATAAATAGTCATTACGCTACGCTGTAAAAACGTTTTACCTATAGGCTGGTTCAGATTTGAAATCTGAACCACATTGTTTCTAAACATCTTGGTTCAAGTTGTAAACTTGAACCAGCGGAGGTTCTCATATTATTGCATTTTTTTCAATTATTCTTTTTTATAAATAAAAATATCTCTGTGTCCTCTGTGTCTCTGTGGCAAAAAAGGATCTAATATGAAATTCATAGAAAAGTATAGAAAAATTTCAAAGAAACACAATTCGCTTGTTTGTGTAGGGCTGGATAGTGATATTTCAAAAATACCATCATTTATAAGAGAAAATTTTGAAAATCCTATCTGGGAATTTAATAAAAGGATTATTGATGCAACACACAAATATGTTGCTGCTTACAAGCCTAATCTTGCCTTCTACATTTCTGATGGTAATAGAGGACTTTCTGCATTGGAAAAAACAATATCCTATATCCCATCTGATATACCAATAATTCTTGATGTGAAAGTTGGGGATATTGGCAACACAATGACCCAATATGCAAAAGCATATTTTGAGGAATTGAATGTAGATGCAATAACTATTAATCCATTAATGGGATTTGATGTAATTGAGCCATTATTTAAATATCAAGATAAGTATATTTTCTTTCTGGTGCTTACCTCTAACAAATCAAGTAAAGATTTTTTGAATAATGAGAACAAATTTTACAAAAGAATATGTGAAAAAATAAATGAATGGGATTGTGGAAATATTGGGGTAGTGGTTGGTGCAACCAATTATAAAGAGATAAAAGAGATTAGAAACATTTTGCCAGATTCAATTTTTCTTATTCCTGGTATAGGTGTACAGGGTGGAGACCTTGATATTGTGATGCAAAATGCTGTTGGAAAAAACGAACCAAATATATTGATAAATTCATCCAGAGGAATAATTTTTGCTTGTCAAGATAGGGACTCGAAAGATTTTGCAAAATATGCAGGACTTGCTGCTAATAAATTACAAAACAGAATAAATTCAAATATATAATCTTAATTTAAAATTTGACATTTATTTGAAGCTTCAAAACTTGACCCCGTGTAATATATTTTACATGTTTGGTTTTATAAAAGATAGTTATTTTAATAGATAGTATTATCTGGGATGAGCTCGTGAAATATAGTATTACACGGGGTTGACATATAAAAGGTTACTCTATCTTTTTCTTCTATGAATAAACCAATAGGAATTTTTGATTCAGGAGTAGGCGGACTTACTGTATTTCGCGAAATTAGAAAGAAATTACCAGAAAAAGATATTATCTATTTTGGTGATACTGCTCGTGTTCCTTACGGCTCAAAATCTAAAAATACGATAATACAATACTCCCTACAAAATGCAGCTTTTTTAATAAGACAGAATATTAAAATTCTTGTTGTGGCGTGCAATACCTCTTCTGCTTACGCAATAGATGAACTAAAGAAACATTTTCATATTCCAATTATAGGTGTCATTGAGCCAGGAGCAATAAAAGCACTTGAAGTGTCCAGAAATAAAAGAATTGGCATCATCGGAACCTATGGAACAATAAAGAGCCGTTCTTATGAAAAATCATTGAAAGCACTTTCTAAAGATTGCTGTATTTTTAGTAAAGCAACACCATTGTTAGTCCCATTAGTTGAAGAAAATTGGATAGACCATAAAGTTTCAAAAATGATAATAGAAGAATATCTCGCAGAGTTGATTGAACAAAAAGTAGATACTTTAATACTCGGCTGTACTCATTATCCTGTGTTGAAAAAAGTTATTAAAGAAGTTGTTGGAAAAGATGTGCAATTAGTAGATTCGGCAGAATCTGTAGCACAGAAGATACAACAATTTTTTTCTGAAGAATCTTCCGGGGAAAGAATTGGAAATAATACATTTTATATCAGCGATAATCCCGAAAAGTTTAAATTATCAGGAAAACAGATATTAAAACAGGACCTGGAGAATGTTCATAAAGTATATTTTTCTGATGCATGGATAATTGATAATTTTGAAAAACAAATATAAATTATGCCGCAGATTGACGAACAAATACAGCAATTTCTTTTAAATAGAACTTCTGGTGCAGAAGAATTATCCAAAAATGCATTAGAAATAATTAAAAAATTATATCATTTAGAAAATAAAGAGGAAAGAATTACAGAGTTCTTAAGAAAATCTGCTGAGCAATTTCCCGTGATGGTTCCTATCCTGAAAATAAAAGATTTTTTACAAAATAATGATATTAGCGATGATAATTTGAAAAAACTCATTAGTTTGTTATCTGATAAATCATATATTAAAAATGTTTCTTTCCTGTTTTCAAGACCGAAACATTTACTTACCTTTAGCAATAGTTCTTCTGTTCGTAAAATTGTGAAAAGATATAGAACTTCAATTCTGAAAATTTTTTGTTGCCATTCTCTTCCTCTTGGTGAAGGTGAATGTTTGCATAAATTTTTTGAAGAACAAAAAATAAATTCTACTCTTATTGAAGATTCTGAAATATCAAAAATACTTAAAGATGTTGATTTTATTATAATAGGAGCAGATGCAATTACAAAGAATTATTTTGTTAATAAGATTGGCACCTTGCAATTAGTTCTATTAGCAAATTATTTTCAGAAACCTGTTTATGTTGTTGCATCTAAATCAAAAATTATTGATGCTGATAGATTAGATATATCAAGGTTAGGACCGTATTTTGAGAAAGTTGATAATAAGCTTGTAACAAAGATAATAATGTGATTTATAAACCTCACCCTAACCCTCTCCTAAAAGGAGAGGGAATATATTTTTTATCATCATATGAGAATGATTAAGGATAGGGTCAAAAAATTATGAAAGATATTATAATTCAAACTGCAAGAAATCTTCGTAAAAACAGCACAAAAGCAGAGAGAATTATCTGGCAGGTTGTAAGAAACAGAAGAATAAAAAACAAGAAATTCCGTCGTCAATATCCAATTGAATTTGAATATTACGGACAAAAACGACATTTTATTGCAGATTTTTATTGTCATGAATGTAAGCTTATTATAGAAATTGACGGTGGTATACATGAAACTCAAAAAGATTATGATAAATTAAGGACCCAGATTATAAATAAATTAGGTATTAAGGTTGTAAGGTTTAAAAATAAAGATTTAGAAAATAGTTTAGATAAAGTAATAGAGAAATTAAAGAAATATATAACCTAACCTTAACTATCTCATAAAAGGAGAGTGAAATATTTCCTTCTCCTCATAGGAGAAGGATTAAGGATGAGGTTAAAAAGGAGATAAACATTATGAACAAAAACTTTTCCACCAAAGGTGGATCCATTGGAGATGTATCAAAAGCAATGACGATTAAATTATCTAAAGAATTGCCACCAAAACCAGAATTCAAGCAAAACATCAGACGAGCTCCAGATAGAGGTCTTAATCTTAGCAAAAACGAAATCAAGATTGCATTGAAAAACGCATTAAGATACATCCCATCTGAATTACATGAAAAATTAGCACCCGAATTTCTTGAAGAATTGAAAACTCGTGGAAGAATCTATGGTTATCGTTATCGCCCAAAAGCTGAGATAAAAGCTAAACCAATTAATGAATACAAAGGTAAAATTTTGGAAGGAAAAGCAATTCAGCTTATGATTGATAATAATCTGGATTTTGATGTAGCATTATATCCTTATGAATTAGTTACTTATGGGGAAAGTGGACAAGTTTGCCAGAATTGGATGCAGTATCGTCTCATAAAAAAATATCTGCAAATTATGACAGACCAGCAAACCTTAGTCGTGGCTTCTGGACATCCAGTTGGATTATTTCCTTCCAGACCTGAAAGTCCACGAGTTATAAGCACAAACGGCTTATTAGTTGGTATGTATGATAATCCTGATGACTTCCATACAGCGACAGCAATGGGAGTTTCAAACTATGGACAGATGACTGCAGGCGGTTGGATGTATATCGGACCTCAAGGAATTGTGCACGGAACTTATTTAACTTTGCTTAATGCAGGAAGATTATATCTTGGCATTCCTGAAGATAAGGATATAAAAGGACATATTTTTGTAAGTTCTGGACTCGGTGGAATGAGTGGTGCCCAGGCAAAAGCTGTTGAAATTGCGGGTGGAGTCGGAGTTATCGCAGAAGTTGATTTTTCCAGAATAAAAACCAGATTAGAACAAGGTTGGCTTTCTAAATACTCAGATAATCTTAAAGAAATTATTGAATGGATGCAAGAAAGCAAACGCAAAGGTGAAGCAACTTCTATCGGATATTACGGCAATGTTGTTGATTTGTGGCAATATCTCGTTGATAATCATATTGATGTTGAATTAGCATCAGACCAGACTTCCTGCCATGCTGTTTATGAAGGAGGTTACACCCCGCAAGGTATAACTTTTGAACAAGGAAGAAAACTGCTTAGAAAAGATTTAAATGCCTTTAAACAAAAAGTGAATGCATCTTTAAAGAAACAATTTGAGTTAATCAAAATTATAACTGAAAGAGGAACTCATTTCTGGGATTATGGAAATAGTTTTATGAAAGCTGTATTTGATGCTGGTGCAACAAAAATTGCCATAAATAATAATCCAAAAGAAGGTTTTATCTTTCCTTCGTATGTGGAAAATATTATGGGTCCTATCTGCTTTGATTATGGATATGGACCATATCGTTGGGTTTGCTTAAGCGGAAATCATAAAGATTTGATAAAAACTGATAAAGCCGCTGCAGAATGTATTGACCCAAACCGAAGAGCACAAGATAGGGATAATTTTCACTGGATAAAAAACGCAGAGCAAAATAAATTAGTAGTCGGCTCGCAAGCAAGAATTCTTTATGCAGATGCTGAAGGAAGGATTAAAATTGCATTAAGATTCAATGAAATGGTTAGGAATGGTGAAGTCGGACCAATTATGATAGGGCGAGACCATCACGATACTGGCGGGACAGATTCTCCTTTCCGTGAAACTGCAAATATCAAGGATGGCAGTAATGTATGTGCTGATATGTCAATCCACTGCTTTGCTGGAAATATTGCGAGAGGAATGACAATGGTTGTAGAAAGCAACGGCGGCGGCGTTGGGATTGGCAAGGCTTTCAACGGCGGTTTTGGACTTGTCCTTGATGGAAGCAAAAGAGTTGACAGGATAATCAAATCTGCTTTAGATTGGGATGTTATGGGTGGAGTGGCTCGCAGAGCCTGGGCAAGAAATTCTCACGCAATTGAAACTGCTATTGAATGGAATAAGAAAAATCAGGGGAAAGGGCAAATAACCCTGCCTTATGAGCCGGAAAATGAACTTGTTGAGAAGTTGGTTGAGAAAACTTTTAAGAAATAGGGAGATTATGGAGTCGGCGAGTCTCTCGCCGTATTTAGGCAACAGAGTTGCCTACTACAAATAAGCTCCGATATATCGGAGCTACTCCAAATAATAATAAACAAAAGGACAAAACAATGAGAAACAAAAGTTTAATAATAATCCTTATAATTACTCTAATTTTATCAACCATCTCTTGTGGGAAAAAAACCACAGAGATTAAATCTGATAATTTTGGAGTAATACTGGATTCATTACGTTATTCTACTATTCAAGAAGCCATAAATGAATCAGCAGATGGTGATACCATTTATCTCACAGAAGGAATTTATGCAGATGCTGGTGATAAAAATCTTACATGGGATGGTAATGAAAAGCATTTGACCATCACACTTCATGAAGATGCAGATTATGCAATTATTGAATGTAATGGAAAAGGGAGTGGTTTTAGGTTTGATAGAACAAATCAAAACACTTTAGATATTATTGATGGCATAACTATAAGAAATTGTGAAAAATATGACAGTGAAAATGAGATTGGTTATGCAGGGATTTATTGTGAAGGTGTAGCAGTTACAATAAAAAATTGTATAATAATAGATTGTGGCTGGTGTGGAGTTTATTGTGACAATGCAGACCCTATTATTGAAAATTGCATGTTTTCAAAAAATCTGGTTGGAATTATGGCAGATAATCACTCCTTGCCATCAATAAAATTAAGTATAATTGAGAATAATAAACTGGAAAGCATTTATGCTACTGATGAGTCCTATATTTCAATATTAAACAATCTGATTGTAAATAACCAAAGAGGAATTCATTGTCTGGGCGGTGCTTCTGCAAAGATCGTAAACAATACTATAGCTGATAATGACGAGTGGGGAATAAAACTTAGAAATGATACACCAGCAGATGTAATAAATAGTATTATCTGGAGCAATGGAACCTGTTTTGATGTTGATTATAATAAAATTACTGTTTCATATTCCTGTGCTCAAGATTCCATTCCTTCAGTTAATCCTGATTCATTAGGAAACATTTATAAGAATCCTTGTTTTGTATTTCCTGGGAGAGATTATCACTTGCAAAATACAAGTCCAAACATAAGCCCATGTATTGATGCAGGCAATAATGATGTTGTTAATTGGGATGATGATTTAGATGATGAGCCGAGAATCAATGGTGAGACTGTTGATATGGGAGCGTATGAGTGGTAGAGAAATAGAAAATCTTGAGTTATCCCAATACATGTAAAATCTTGAGTTAAGTCTGTAAGACTTGACTTAAGGTGTATTGAGGATAAATCGGTTGCTGATGGATGACTTAAGTTTTAAAAAATGAGGATACAATGACAG